>VSSQ01000090.1_pt1 | contig 121299 bp, 114 predicted proteins | sample 4763081 | NCBI WGS metagenome assembly VSSQ01 (sample SAMN12137344, study PRJNA551015) | bioreactor metagenome | isolation source: SDC9 anaerobic chlorinated ethene degrading culture | place: USA: Knoxville, Tennesee | collected 2015-01-01
TTTTAGAAAAGATAACTTGGATATTTTTTGCTATTTCATGGGTATTTATAGCTTTATCTATATTGGTGTAATTTTATAATTTTATTAAGTAAAAAAGGGGTTTTTGATTTTGTTAGCTATTTTTGGATTATTTCTTTTGATTGTTGAGGCATTGTTATTGGGCCTATTGTTTTGGGTTCTTTTTAAAATTGGTTTGTGGAGATTTTTGGATAGGAATCTTCCTTTTTCTTTTTTCCGTGAAGGTTATGATGGGTCAATGAATTTAAATGGTTTAACTTATCAAGGGCAGTCTTTTTGGTTAGCTATTCTTAGTTTGACTTTTAGTGTTTTGTTTTTGTTTATGGCTGTTGGTACTTTTGGGATTAAATTTGGTTTGTTTTTAATCTTTTTTGTGCCGGGTATTGTGCTTTTGTTGCGTATTCGTACTTTTAATGAGTCTAATATTTTGCCTGAAACTGGTTTAGGTTATGATCCCTTTTTGGGTTTTAAGTTTTCATTTTTTTCTAGTTGGCCAGGTTTGATGTTTGGTTTTACAGGTCTTTTTTTAAATCCTATTCCATTGTATGTTCCTTTTTTAATTCCAATGGGGTTTATATTTGCATTGATTCCTCTATTTCCAGATTATATTAATAAATATTTGTCTTATGATATAAGATCTAAAAAAGCCTTTGATTTTTTCCAACCACTTGGTATATTTGGAGTAATTCTTCAATTAGTGATTTGGGTAATATTTTGATTATTATTTAAAAATTAATATTTATACAATATATTTGTTTTAAATTTTAAAAAAAGTTTTTAAAAAAAGTTTGTAATTTCATTTATAATTTAATATTTTTCTATCCAGCGATTCTTCTCCAAAAATATCTTTTTTCCATAATATTATATTTGTTTATTATGCACTCAAAAAAGTCAATTTCTTTAAATCTTCTAATTGGCAATTTTGCATATTTTCTATAATTTAAATATCTTTGTTTTAGAACATAGTCTATCTGACTATATATTCATTAATTCTTTGTTAATCTAACTAAATTAGCTTTAGAATTTTATGAATTATATTTATAGTTGGATTGCTGTTGACATGCCTATAATATTTGTGTTAATGGTTGTTGTTATGTGATTGAAGATTTTTTTTATTTATTTATATAAATTTAAGATACTAAGTATTTTTATTATTCAATATTATTTTATTATTACAACAACAAACTATATATAATATTTATTGTATATTAATGTTGTATGTTCAATTATTTTATATATATTGAACAATTTTAATTTACAATAAAAACATATTTCATTGGGGGGAATGAAAAATGAAAAAATATTTGTTAATTATATTAATAACCCTTTTAATAGGGAGTATTTCAGCGGTTATGGCTGATAATGGTACACTAGAGAGTGATAGATTAGTTATTCTTAATGAAAGTGGAAATAATGTATCTTACAACGCAGTATGTATTGATGAGGAAAGAAGTATATATATTGGTTCAAATGTAAGTACTAAAGAAAATATAACAACTAGAGATGGTGTTATTAACTATATTGTCAATAATTGGTATGAAGGATTAAATGAAACTGAAAATTTTACAGAGTTTCAAAATGGCATTTGGAATTTGTCACAAAACACCTCATTACCTTTTAAACAGTATCCTGATAATTATAAACAACAAAGAGTCCATGAATATCAGAAAATAACCACTCAGCAAAATATTAATGGTTCTTTATATAATGTTACTAAATGGACAGAAATCATAGATACTTTCACATTTCGTATGACTGGTGATGGATGGGGTGTAGGTGTTCAGGATTTAATGATCTTCCTTTTTGATAGTCAAAGTATAAATCATACAGAATTAACTCTAATTCCTAATGATGTGAATAATAACACAACTAATAATACAACTAATAATAATACTAATAACAATACTAATTCAAATAATAAAACAGATTTGGAGAATAAAACTAAAAATGCAACCAATATTTATGAAGATCCTAATTTAAAAAGTAATAATGTTATAACTGATAATATTACTACTTCTGCTAATATGAGAGAAACAGGAATACCAATAATAGCAGCAATATTAGTATTATTGGCAAGTATTGGCGTATTAGCTCGTAAAAAATAATAAAATCATAATATTTTTTTAATTAAGCCATTTAAATGGCTTAAAATTTATTTTTTTTAATTATATCAATAACTTTAAAAAATCAGATAAAAATTGATTAATATTGAATTTTAGACAATTTATTTTCTATTAATTGATTAATGTTTTGTGAAAAAAGATTAATTAAAACTTTTTTGAATTTGAGATATGAATCATTTTTTTTGAACTGTTTTGAACTATTTTGTTTTATATTATCAATATAATCATCTAGCTATAATCAGCCTTATTTTTTATATTTTAAAATATAATCTATATAAAACAATGATTTTATTCTTTTATTAATTATAATAATATTAGTATGATAAAAATCATTTTATTATATAAAAGATCCAAAAAAATGAAAAGGGATGAAAAATGGAAATAAAAATAAATCTGTTGCTGAAAGTTTTTTTAAAACAGCTCAAACTTATTTAATGGTGCAAGAATTATTTTTCCTAAAAAATGGGTTGGAAAAAGAGTACAAATAGTACTTTTAGAAGATGATTAAAAATTAAATTTTTTTATAAATGTTGTTTCTTCTTTTATTTTCTTTTTTAATATTTTTGGCCGATGATATTTCTATTTCTTTTTTCCATTTTGATATGGTCTCTGATTAGGATTGGTATGTTTTTTAATTCTTTGAAACTCATGACATATGGGTTTATTGTTAGTCCAAAGTATTTTTTATTTTGATTTATAATTTTTAATGATTTTTCTTTTTCTTTGAAAGTCATATTAGGATTTAAATTTTTTATAGCATTTATTGTTTCTTCATATATGTTACTGATTTTTCTTTTCATAGTATTTTTTAATTTAATTATTTTTATTATAATATTTTCTTGATAGTTTATGAAAAGTAATGTTTAATAAATTATTTATAATTAATTTAATAAACTATTTATAAGTGAAATGTTTAATAGTTAATTGATAGATAATTTAATGGGTTATTTATGAGTGGAATATTTTGTAAATTATTAATTAATGAATTTAATAAACCATATATATGGGTGAAATCTTTAATGGATCATTTATGAATTAATTTTTTTGATGAATTTTTTATTATAATTTTTATTGAGGTGATGATTTGCCAACAACAGAAAGTCTTAAAATTCCTTTAGATCGATTAGGGCCTTTAATTGGATTAAACGGTGCAGTTAAAAAAGAAATTGAATCATTAACTGGTACCTCATTATATATTAATAGTAACGATGGAACTGTGGTTATTTCACCTACTGAGGATATGGAAGATCCTTTTGCTGTTTCAAAAACATACGAAATAGTTAAATCTATTGGTAAAGGTTTCCATCCTGAAAAAGCTATTCAATTAAATAATGATGATTATTATTTAGAAATAATTGAATTAGAAGCATACTCTGGTGAATCTAAAGAAGAATTAGATAAACAAACAAAAAGAGTAATTGGTAGAAATGGTATGGTTATAAATACTATAAGTGAACTTGCTGAAATATCCATAAAAATTTATTGTAATGAAATTTCCTTAATTGGCAATTTCGACAATGTGATGTTAGGCAAAAAAGCATTTGTCATGATTTTAAATGGATCAAAACATAAATCTGTTTATGAATTTTTAAAAACTAGTTGATTAGACTAAATAAAAAAACGAATTAAATATTGATAAACATAAATTATATTATTTAAATTTCTTTATCTAATATAAAATACCATATTTTTATAAAAATAGAGCTTTTTTATCTTTTTTATTTATCTAATAGTGTTTATATGTTCTAAATACAAAAAGTTATAAAAAACTTTATAATTTCTCATTTTCTTTTTATTTTTATTATATTTCTATTATATTTCTCTTTATTTTTACCTTTAATTTTCTTTTTTTTCTATTATTTTTATTATATTCCTATTATATTTCTCTTTATTTTTACCTTTAATTTTCTTTTTATTTCTATTATTTTTTATTTTCTTCTTATCTTTTTAATCATGGTCTAATTTTAATAAAAAAGTTCAGATCCACGAAAAAATCTTGGAACACTACAATCCTAATTATGTTTTTCTCTTTTTATATTATGTCTTTTTTGTCAAATGAATTTTTATATTACTTTTCATATACTTGCTATATTATTTATATTATTAAAAAATTAAATCATATATTAATTTTAATTAACTATATTTATCTATTTATCATGGATAAGATAAAGATAAGTGTTTATTTGATATAAAAATCTAATTAACCACTAATTATAAAAACAATTGGGAAATTTTATAATTCATAAAAATGAATGATTGAACAGAATTTAAATATTAATGATAATATGGAATCTAAACAGCTTTTAAAGAGATATTTTGGTTATGACGAGTTTCTTTCTGGGCAGAAAGAGTTGATTAATAATATTTTATCTGGTAAAAATGTTTTGGGAATAATGCCTACTGGAGGTGGGAAATCTATTTGTTATCAATTACCCAGTTTGGTTTTTGAAGGACTTACTATTGTTATTTCTCCTCTTATCTCTTTGATGAAGGATCAGGTAAACCTTCTTCGGGCTAATGGTATTGATTCTGCTTATATCAATTCTTCTTTGTCTTCTAGTGAGTATTATTCTGTAATATCTGGTATTAATACGGGGAAATATAAAATCATTTATATTGCTCCTGAAAGATTTGAATCAGATACTTTTTTAGAGATAATCCATGAAAAAAAAGTGAGTATGGTAGCTGTTGATGAGGCACATTGTGTTTCTCAGTGGGGACATGACTTTAGGCCATCTTATCTTAAAATTCGTGATTTTATAGATAAAATCGGTGATCCGGTTGTAGCTGCTTTTACTGCAACTGCTACAGAAAATGTTAAAAAAGATATTATTAAACTAATTGGTCTTAAAAAACATGAGTTAGTTAGTACTGGTTATGATAGGAAAAATTTATATTTTGAGGTTCGAAAATCTAAAAACAAGTTTCAAGAACTTGTTGAAATATTGGAGTTAGAGGAAGGAAATTCTGGAATTATTTATTGTAATACTCGTAAGTCAGTAAAATCTGTTTGTAGCAAATTGATTAAATTGGGGTATAGTGCAACACGTTATCATGCGGGTTTAGGTGACAATGAACGAAATAATAATCAGGAAATGTTTATTTTAGATAAAAAATTGATTATGGTAGCTACCAATGCATTTGGGATGGGTATAGATAAATCTAATGTAAATTTTGTTATTCATTATAATATGCCAAAGAATCTAGAGAATTATTACCAAGAAGCTGGTAGGGCAGGTCGAGATGGTTCCCCAGCTAAATGTATCTTACTTTATTCATATCAAGATGTAGTGATAAATAAATTCCTTATAGAAAAAACCATTGAATCTGAAAACTATAAAGATTCCAAATTAAAAGAAAAGTTAATTAGTAAAAATATTGATTTATTAAATAAGATTCAGGAATATTGCACAACAAGAGAATGTTATAGGCGATATATATTGGATTATTTTGAAGATTCTACTCATAGCTATACTGGAAGTTTTTGTGGTAATTGTTATAACTGTAGTGGTGATTTTGAATTAATAGATGTTAGCAATGAATCATTCCAAATAATTTCAGCTGTAGATTATCTTAAAAACAATAATAAAAGATTTGGAAAAAGGATGATTATTGATATTTTAAAAGGAAGTAATACTAAAAAAATAAAAAACTTATCCTTTAATACAATTCCTCCTTTTAGTAAATTAAATAATAAATCTAAAGATGAAATAGGGTTAATCATTGATTTTTTAGTGGATAAAAAATATCTAAGAATTTCTGGAGATAAATATCCAGTAATAAAGTTATGGAAAAATTATGAGGATATTCTCAATGGACTAATAAAACTAAAAATGAAGTTTTCAAATGATGAAATAACTAATTTCAAAGAAAATTATGAAGATAAAATTGAATCCAAAGTCAATGAAGATATAAATGTATATGAAGATAATATAATCAAAAATAAACCTGAATGTGATCTTAAAAATCAGAATAATAATAAAAATAAACTAAATACTAAATTAATTGGATCTAAATCACACAAAACTCCATCTATTAATCAAATAACCAATGATTTATTTGAAAAATTAAGAAAAATTAGATTGAGTATTGCACATGAAAAAGATATTCCTCCTTTCATGATATTTCATGATTCTTCTTTAAAAGATATGTGTAAAAAGTTACCTACTTCTGAAAGTGAGTTTCTAGAAGTTTCAGGTGTAGGTAAAGTTAAGATGGCAAGGTATGGTGAAGTTTTTATAAATACGATTATTAATAACACGAATAATGCCGATTCTATAATCAAAAATAATTTAGTTGATTATAATAAGCCAACTAAAAAGTCGGATAAATATATTAAAATTAATAAAACCATTGAATCTAATAAAACTACTAAAATTAATAAATCTAATAAGATTAATAAATTTAGTAAGTCTAATAAAAATAATAAAAGTATTAGATTTGATAAATCTACTAAATCTAGTGAATCCACTAAGTTTAATAAATATAAAAAATCTAGTAAATCTAACAAAAATACTAAATCTGCTAAATATAATAATAATTATAATTATAATCAGGATAATAATCATGATGATTTAAATATAGATATTGATTTATTTAAAAAATTAAAAGAAATTAGATTAAAAATTTCTAAAGATCAAGGAGTTCCTGCATATATCATATTCCATGATTCTTCTTTAAAAGATATGTGTAAAAAGTTACCTACTTCTGAAAGTGAGTTTCTAGAAGTTTCCGGCGTAGGTAAAGTTAAAATGAAAAAATATGGAAATTTATTCATTGAAGCAGTTAAAGGGTATAAATCAAGTAGTTATTCATCAAAATCTCAAAACAAAAGGAAATTTAACTTAAAATTGTTTAATAAATTAAAAAAGCTTAGATTAGATATTGCGAGTGATGAAGGTATTCCTCCTTTTATAATATTTTCTGATAATACATTAAGAGAATTATCGCTGATGATTCCGGTTTCAGAGTCTGAATTTTTAAAAATATCTGGAGTTACACAGGTTAAAATGAAAAAATATGGTAAATATTTCTTAAATGTCATTAAAAAGTATAATGGATTCTAAAACAAGAATATATTACTATTATTTTCTATAATTTAAAAAATAGATGAATTGATTGTACTGTTTTTTGTATGACATATGCTTTTTTTGTATACCTTAGGTTGAGAAGATAATATTTAAATTATGGGTAACATATGTGGAGACATAAAAAAACTAATACACCAACTCATAGTTCTACCTTTTTAGAGAGTATTTAGGTAGCTAATTATGACATATATTGAACTGTATATATGTTCACATCGTTACTTTATCATTTTTACTATATAAATCTTTCGAAATAATTCTAATAATTCTTAAAATTATATAAAAAGTCTATACAAAACTATGTTTTAGGATTAATTAACATAATTTAGAATAATTTGCCAATTGTTTGTTTATTTACTAATTATATACTAATAATTCCTTTATTTATTGTTTATTTCCTATTTATTTCCTATTTATTTACTATTTAGTTTCTTTGATGTTTGATTTAGTCTTCTTTCTATTTATTATTTATTTTATTTATTAGTTATTTAATAATTATATATAAAATCAATTTTTAATCTAGTCGCCATAATACTTATTTTAAAATTAAATAACTATAATAAATATTATCAATATTATCGTTATTATCTGTATTTATAAATATTATAAATCTTCTCTGTATTTATAAATATTATAAATATTATTAATCTTATTCTTTTCATTAATATTTCTAATAATTATTTTAAAATTCATTAAAATAATTGTCTTAAAATACAATTTATCATACTTAATTTAATAATTTTATTATACTTAATTTAATAATAATTTATAAATTCAATCAGTCCATTATCATTAAGTTAATAGCTATTCCAATGCTATTAAGATAATAATAATATAACAATAATAAGAATGATAAGATAATATCAATAATAAATTAAAAATTTAATAATAATAATAATATAATTGGTAATTATATGGCTTATTTTACTGTTTTTTAAAAAATAGATGAGTTGATGATTAGTTTTATATGGCATATGTATTTTTTAATAATCTTTGGTCGTGTTTCGTAGGTTGAGAAGATAATAATTGTGGGTACCATACAAGGAGACATTAAAACTTAAACATCAACTCATGATTCTACCTTTTTAGAGAGTATTTAGGTAGCTAATTATGACATATATTGAACTGTATATATGTTCACATCGTTACTTTATCATTTTTACTATATAAATCTTTCGAAATTTTTCTAAAAAAGTATAAAAAAGTATAAGATTTATAGCTAATATTCATTCACTGTTCATTAACTATAAACTAAAATTGCATATTTTACAATATTTTTAATCATTAGCTAAAAATTTCATCATTAGCTAAAGAAACTATTAATAAGAGCCTTTATATCTCCATTTACATTATCTCCAGACCAAGTTATAGCTACAGTACTATTCCTAACTTTGAAGAATGCTTTTGAAGTTCCATTATTACTAAATATTTCAATTTCATGTCCATTAACATCTAAAACAGTCATAACAGCTGAATCAGAATCCATAGATTTATTTAAATCACTAGTCCAATTTGTGTTATTTATGTTAATAATTAAATCATTAGAAATATAGCTATTTCCTGTGCTAATTCCATCAACTACATTTCCACTTTGACTAGTTCCTTGTTCATATTTTGGAGGTATTTTAAATGTTATCCCAACTACAGTTTTATTTTTCCAATCACTACTATCACTAGTTTCATTGTTATTAAAAACACCTAATGCAAATGCTGCTCCTATTGCTATTATAGCTATTACAATAATAATTATTATAGCTAAATATTTGTTTTCCATTTAAACACCTCTATTAAATTATCCAATAATATTAAATTAATAAAATTAGATCAATAAATTTAAGTTAATAATATTAAAATAATAAGATTAAATCAATAAATTTAAGTTAATAATATTAAAATAATAAAATTTTAATAAATAAAATCTTAATCAATATAATTGTGTATTTTCTTGTAGATATTCTTGGCACTGTTTATCTAAAATTTTAAGTGCAGATGCATTCTGAGGGCTTGTAACTCCTCTTTCTTCAATAAAGTTTCTAAGAGTTTTATTTCTCATATGTTCTCTTACTTCAGCTACAACAAAATCAAGAGTATTTCTATTATATTCAGCTAACTCTTCTTGGTTCATCTCAGCTATCTTATAAACTTCTAAATCATAGTTTTTAGTAGTTGTTGTTAAAACATTCAAGTAGCTATAATATTTTCCAGAGTCAGATAGAAATCCATCAATTCCCATATAACTAAGTAATGGGATAAAAGAACATTCTGCAAATGTAAATATAAGATAAGTAGATGGTTTAAGATTTTTCCTAAGTTCAACTATCATCTTAACAAGATCTTGAGGATGTAATAATAAATCATCACCATTAGCTATTATGAGTCCATTGTATCCAAGTTCTTCAAGTTTCCTACCACATTCGATTCTTAAATCAACATATTTTGATCCTTGAATAACAGCTATACTAGCTTCTGGATTCTTTTCCTTTTTATCCTTAGCTTTTTCAATAGTTCTTCTAACTCCCCATTCAGCTATTTCTCTTTCAATGTTATATGCTGTTTCTTCACTAGGAGCAACTATATTTTCAATTTTATTTTCATCAAATATTGTGGGAGTTTGAATTCCTCCAAGTTTTCCAAGTCGTCCTGGACCATCATGACTTCTTATTTCAAATTTTTCTACCATTTATTATCCCTTTATATAATATTTTTTATATTATTGTGGTTTATTATTTAATAATTTTTTAATATTAGTAATTTTGTATTTTTTAACCTATTTTTAGATTTTTTTAAATTAGTTTTAAAAATTTTTCACATATTTTTTATATATAATTTATAATTAGTTAATATTTTATAATTATTAAGAACCAATTTTTTTATAAAATATAATTTTTATTATAATTTTTTTATTATAAAATACTTAATTTTTTTATTATAAAATACTTAATTTGTTTATTATAATAATATATAATATAATGTAAATCAATTTTTTTAAATAAAAAATTTTTAGAAAAATGCCTAAAATCAAAGTGGTGCCTTTTGGGTTACACTTTAGAAATTTTTAGTAACCTTTATATATGGAGTTTTTCTTATTATAATTAGGGATTTAAGAAAAGTGTTAAATACTTTTCAATGATTTTCCAAGGTGTGTTTTAAATGTCTGTTTTCAAACGTCTAAAGGCTCTATTTACCGGGTCAAACGATGATGTAGTTGAGAATAATTCTGAAGATAAGGTATTGGATCGGAAAAAATCAGGTGAACCATCTGATTTAAAACCTAAACAGACAAACTCAAATACAAAAGAAGAAAAAGAAGCTTTATCTTCTACAAACGATAATTCTCAAGATGATTCTGCAAAGAACGATGATACTACCTCTGCTGTAACTGAAAAAACTAAAATTGAAGTAGTTGAAGTAGAAACTCCGACTTTGAATTCTAAAACTTCTAAAACCAAAGAAAAAATTGAAAAAAAGGTTGAAGAAGTTAAAGACAGTATTGAAAATACTGTTGAGAAAGTTGGCAAATCTGAGAATTCTCAAGATGAAAAAGCTGCTAAATCTGTAGAAGAAAATAATGAAGATCATTCAGATGATGATTCTAAGAATAAAGAAGAAAAGAGAGATAATATGACTCTATTAGATGAAAAAAGAAAATTAACATTAGAAAATGTTGATCCAGAATTTACTCAAATATTTAAAGATGCTGGAATTGACTCTGTAGAAATTTGTTTCCAATGTGGAACTTGTAGTGGTGGATGTCCTTCTGGAAGAAGAACCCCATACAGAGTAAGACAATTAGTAAGAAAATGTTTAATGGGATTAAAAGATGAAGTAATCTCTGATGATGCATTATGGATGTGTACTACCTGTTATACTTGCCAAGAAAGATGTCCTCGTCAAATTAAAATTGTCGAAATCGTCAAAATGGCAAGAAATGTTGCTGCACAAAATGGATTTATGGCTCCTGCACATAAAGCTACTGGTTCCTTTGTTATAAAAACTGGTCACGGTGTACCTATTAACGATGCAACTATGGAACTTAGAAAAAGAGTTGGACTTGCTGAATTACCACCAACAACTCATTCATACCCAGAAGCTTTAGAAGAAGTACAAAAAATCTGTGAAATTACTGGATTCGATGATTTAATTGGATTCAACAAAGCTACTGGAGAGCTTGAATAAATTTTTACTGGAGGAATAAATAATGGAAATCGCATATTTCTTAGGTTGTATTATGAACAACCGTTATCCTGGTATTGAAAAAGCAACAAGAATTTTATTTGATAAACTTGATATAGAACTTAACGATATGGCTGGAGCTTCCTGTTGTCCTGCTCCTGGTGTATTCGGTTCTTTTGATAAAAAAACCTGGGCTTCTATCGCTGCTCGTAACATAACTATTGCAGAAGATATGGACTCAGATATAATGACTGAATGTAATGGATGTTTTGGATCCTTATTTGAAACTAACCATATGTTAAAACATGATTCTGAAATGAAAGATGAAATCAATGAAGTTTTAGCTGAAACTGGTAGAGAGTTCAAAGGTTCTGTTGAAGTAAAACACCTTGCACAAATCTTATACAATGATGTTGGTATTGATAAACTTTCTGAATTAATAACTAACCCATTAGACTTAAATGTAGCTGTCCACTATGGATGCCACTTTTTAAGACCTTCTGATGAAATCCAAATTGATAATGCAGAAAAACCAACTATCTTAGATGAATTAGTAGAAGCTACTGGTGCTAAATCTGTACCTTACAAAGACAAAATGATGTGTTGTGGTGCAGGTGGAGGTCTCAGATCTAGAGATATAGATGTTACTGCAAGTTTCACCAAAGAAAAACTTGATAACATGACTGCAGCAGGTGTAGACGCTATTGTAGATGTTTGCCCATTCTGTCACTTACAATTTGATGTAGGTCAAACTGAAGTAAACAAAATGTATGATACTGACTTCGGTATTCCTGTTTTCCATTTAGCTCAATTATTAGGATTAGCTATGGGATTAGGTTCTGATGAATTAACCTTAGATTCTCACTTAATTGATTCTGCACCAGCACTTGCAAAAATAGTTGCTGCGTCTGATAAAATTACTGGCGGAGAATAAGTACTAAGTATTCGTACTTTATTAAGTGGATTTTTCCACTTTTTCTTTTTATTTCTTAGATCTGTTTTCATAATACTACTTATTTTTAAATATACTATTTTTTTAGATAACTTATTTTAATATACTATTTTATATTAATCATATTTTTAACAATAAATTTTTATATTAATTATATTTATTATATTAATCATATTTTTAACAATAACTATTAATATTAATTATATTTATTATATTAATCATTTTTTTACAATATCTATTAATATTAATTATATTCTTTACATTTATTTTCACATAATGTTCAATATTTTAATTTTATATTTTCATTGTTTAAATTTTTTTGATTATGGGGTTATTATTACAAATATTGTCAATATTTTTTCCTTAAAAAAAGTCATTATTTAAAAATTATTATTAATCAACATCAAATCAATAATTTTTTATACTAGTAAAACTATAAATATTAGATGATTTATAATTCGATTGATAGATTTTCAAAAGAGTGGATGGTGATTTACAATGTTTATAGCAATTTTGGGCGGAATATTCAAGTTTAAAGATATTCCTGAGGAATATGGTCCTTATGTACAATTTAAAGCGACAATTGAAAAAAGAGAAATTAAAGATGATGATGAAATAGCCATATTAGACATTACTGGAACAGAAAGCCATCATGTCCTTTTCTTAGATTCTTATAACAATGTTGAAGAGATTAAAGAAGAGTTAAGAGAGGCAGATGCAAAGGTTAATCATACAACTTTGAAGATATTGGAAGGCCATTTAGCTGATAATTAATTTTATATTTTAATTTTTATTTATTAGATAATGCTATATATTTTATAAAAATTATATTTTCTATTTAAATATTTTATAAAAGATATAACATTTTTAATGGATTTATAGGTTTTATAAGGGTTATATAGATTGATTAGTAATTTATAAAATCTGAATTAATAAATGATTTATAACTTATTAATAAATTATAAAACATTAGTAATTTTTATATAACTCAAAAATAATATAAATTATTAAATATAATATTATTAAACAATATTATTGATTAGAAAATATTATTAAATAATTTTTAGATATTTATATTATTCGGATATCTAATAATAGTTAGATATTTAATAATATTTTTATATTTAATATTTTTATAAGTATATTTTAAAGGTAAGGTATATTTTTTTAAATATTTAATAATTTTAGATATTTAATAATTTTAAATATTTAGCCATTTTTATATTTAATAATTTTTAAATTGTTTAATAATTTTTTGTTTTGTTTATTGTGTTTTTAATAAAATATTTTATTATTTGGGATGATTTTTAGTGTTGCCTATTGAACAAACTTGGTTGATTTTAGTTGAACTACTTACTGATCTTAAGAAAAATGGGAAGGATGTTCCTAATTCTATTAATAAAGAAATAAGTCTTCTTAAAACATCTATTAATTTTTATAAGAAGGATATGTCACATCCAGATATGATTAAAGAGTTTGATAAGGCTAATATTAAAATTACAGAAATTCAAGATACTCTTCTTAGATATGCAGAAGAGATGGGTGATGAATATTTTAATGAATGGGTTGATAAATTAAGAAGGGCCAATTTAGGTGAAGAAATTTATAAACAACCAGAAACAGCTTCTAAATTTATTGGAGGAGCTCCTCCAGGATTTTCTTCAGCAAAAATTCATCTTAAAAAACCATTAGCTGAAGATCGTACTCAAGAAATAGCTGAATATTTTAATTTAATAATAGAATTTGAAGACGACACAACTATAGCTATTTATGGAGATTCTGAAAATATAAAAAAAGCTTTAAAAGAATTTGCTCCTTTTTTCAATGAATAATTTCTATTTTTTGCTATTTTTATTTAATATTTTTATATTAATTTAATTAATTTTTCTAATTAATTTTTTTAATTAATTTTTTTAATTAATTTTTTTTAATTAATTTTTAAAATTATATTTATTTCTATGTTTTGGTTGATTCATTTTTTCTTTTTGATTTTTTAGTTTTTTAATCATATTTATTTTAATTTTTATTTAATTCATAATTTTTAATATATTTTTAAAATCTAATTTTTAAATCATCTTTTTGTATTATAAAATATTTTCTATATTTTTTAAGTTTAAAATACCAAGTATTTTATTATTTATATAAAAGTTTAATACTATTAAAACATAAAATATGTTATGATTGAATAATGGAATTAATGAGGTGTTATTTTGAATATTCTAGCTATTAGTGATGTCCATGGTAATGAAAATAATGGTCTATATTCTTATTTAAATAATAATAATGTTGATTTACTAATCATTTCTGGAGATATAACTAATTTTGGGCCTGTAGATTTTGTAGAGTACTTTATGAACAAACTTTCTAATCATGGAACTAAAATTTTTGCTGTTCCTGGAAATTGTGATCCTGATGATGTAGAGGGAAAAATAATTGATTCTAATGCTATTTGTATTCATGATAATGTTGTTGAATATGAAAATTTAGTTATATATGGTTTTGGAGGATCTAATCCTACTCCCTTTGATACTCCTGGGGAAGTTGATGAGGAAACTCTTTATAAATCTATCAAAAAAGTTTTAGATTCTAAAGATATTAATTTAGTTAAAGAAAGTAGTGATGAGTTTCCTAATGGCAGGATTTCAATTTTAGTTACTCATGCTCCACCTAAAAACACTGAAGCTGATAAAATTGTTAATGGATCTCATGTAGGAAGTGAAAGTGTTCGAAAGATTATTGAAGAATACAAACCTCGTTTAAATATTTGTGGCCATATACATGAAGCAAGGTCTATGGATATGTTAGATGACACAATAATTATCAACCCAGGAATGCTTGAGCATGGCCATGGTTGCCTAATTGAAATAGATGAAAATAATAATATAATAGCTAATTTTGTTAATTTAGATTAGAGAGGTTTACTATGATTGATAGGCATACTTTTCTAAAATTTATTCCTAGACTTAATATTCTAGGACTTAATATTGTTAGTTTTAGTAATAATTCTGATAATAATTCTAATAATAATAATAATAATAATAATCCTAATAATGATATTAATATTAACAATAATGATATCAATAATAATAACAATAATGATATCAATAATAATAACAATAATGATATTAATAATAATAACAATAATGATATTAATAATAATATTAATAATAATAATAATACTAATAATAATTCTAATAATCAAAATGTTGATGATAGTGGAATTTTAAAAAAAGAATCTTCTAAAAATCTTATTGTATTTTTAGCTGCTTTAACTTCATTTATTACAGCATTTTCAACATCTGCTATTGCTGTAGCTCTTCCAGATATTGCAAATCAATTTTCTATAAATGCTATTCTCCAAAATTGGTTAGCTACATCATTTTTGCTTGCTATAGCTATATTTTCAGTTCCATTTGGTAAATTGGCAGGTAAATATGGGCTTAAAAAGTTTTTTATATTAGGATTGATAATATTCTTTTTAGGTTCAGTTGGAGCATCTTTTTCATTTTCAGCTTACTCTCTAATATTTTTTAGAGTTATTCAGGGAATTGCAGCAGCTATGCTAAATATATCTTCTTTAGCTATGGTAACAGAGGCTTTACCTCCAAAAGAAAGAGGTAAAGGAATTGGAATAACTATCTCTAGTGTTTATATTGGACTTACACTTGCTCCTGTTGTAGGGGGAATATTGACAAAAAACTTAGGTTGGCCTAGTATTTTTTATGTTACTTTGCCCCTAATAATCATACCTTTAGCTATATTACTTCTTAAGGTAAAAAATGAGTGGATTACAGGGAAAAATGATTCTTTTGATTTTATTGGAACTATTATTTACTCTATAGGAATACTTCTTTTTATGTATGGGTTTACCATATTGAATGAAATCTTAGGAGTATTTTTAACAGTATTTGGTTTGGTTCTTTTAATAGGGTTTGCTTTTTGGGAATTAAGACAAAAGTTTCCAGTTTTTCATATTGAATTTTTTAAAAATCTTAAATTCTCTTCATCTACATTAGCAGCATTAATAAGTTATCTAGCTACTTTTATAGTAACTTATATATTGAATTATCATTTACAATATATAAGGGATATGGATCCTCAAACTACTGGATTAATACTTATTGTAACTCCTGCTTTAATGGCATTAATTGCACCATTTTCTGGCAGGCTTTCTGATAAAATTGAACCTCAAAAATTAGCTTCTTTAGGTATGGGATTTGTTACAGTAGCTATATTCATTTTAATATTTTTAAATGAATCAACACCATTATATGTTATTATAATTGCAATGATTTTACAAGGTATTGGTTATGGAATATTTTCTTCACCTAATACTAATTCAATTATGGGTTCAGTTCCTAGGAAGTTTGCATCTCTTGCCTCTGCAACTGTTTCTACTGTAAGAGTTATTGGTCAAACAATGAGTTTAGGTATGCTTACAGTCATATTTGCAGTTATAATGGGGTCAGTTCCTATTGTTCCTCAATATTTCCCACTTCTAATACAAAGTTCTCAAATAGCTTGTATTATTTCAACAGGACTTTGTTTCATAGCAGTTATAGCTTCTTTAGTGGGGATGAAATCTGGTAAAAAAATGATTAGCTAATTTATTAGCTAATTTATTAGTTAATTTATTAGATAATTTATTAGCTAATTTATTAGTTAATTTATTAGTTAATTTATTAATATTTTTTTATCTTATTTTTTTTTTTATTATTATTTATTTTTAAATTTATTCTATTTTCTTCTTATTTTTAGATTTTTATCTTGTTTTTATTCTTATTTATTTATAAATTTCTAATATTTTTCTTATTTTTGGGCATTATCTTTTGATTTTATTTTTAAATTTTTATTTTTTATAAAATATTTTCTATATTTTATAAGTTTAAAATACATAGTATTTTATTTTTATAAAAGTATTTTTATAAAAATCTATTACTTACTATTTTTATATTTAAAATATTTCTAATGGAATCAAATAAAAAATTATATTAAATGCTTTTGTTAATATATAAGTTAGTGATAAATATTTTATGTTATGTAGCTATTTTTTAGCTAATTATTAGCTTAATTAAATTTTAGTTAAAATTATCTAAATATTGGTAAACTAGCTACTTTTAGGTTTATATATGAAAATTCAAGATTTAAATTAATCATTTTTGTTTATATAAATTTTTATAAACTTTTAATTTTTATTTTCATTTTCAATTAGGTGATTAAATGATTATGGTACAAGGAGAAGTTAGTGGAAAGGTATATACTGAACCTTTTTCAAAAGGTGTTCTTTCAAGATCACTCACACGGGCTGAAATGGGTCCTAATAAAGCTTATGCATTTGCTTCTTGTATTGAAGCTAAATTAAAAGAGAAAAATTTAACCTTAATCACTATTGATGAATTAGTTGAACTTATTGTAGAAGACTTAAGAGAAGAGGATCCGGATATAGCTGAAAAGTACATTGCATGGAGACAGATAAAACAAGGAACCGAACCTTTAATCATACTTATTGGTGGGGCTTCTGGTGTGGGAACTTCTTCAATAGCTTTTGAAATAGCTAACCGCTTAGGTATTAGAAACATGATAAGTACAGATATGATTCGTGAAGTTATGCGTAAAATTGTATCAAAAGAATTAATTCCGGTTATACATGAATCTAGTTTCACAGCATATAAGGGCATGAGGGTTCCACCTCCTCCAGAATTTGATGATGTATTAGCTGGGTTTAGAGATCATGTTGATACAGTTAGTGTTGGAATTGACGCAGTAATTGAAAGATCTTTAAAAGAAGGTATAAGTATTGTCATTGAAGGGGTTCATGTTGTCCCGGGGTTCATTAAACAAGAATTAATGGAAAAAAACAATGTTGTAATGTTTGTTTTGACATTACATGATAAAGAAATACATAAAGGTAGATTTTACTCAAGATGTAGGCAAATGTGGGCTAGAAGGCCACTTCAAAGATATTTGGATAATTTTTATGCAATTAGAAAAACTCACAAATATTTTGAATCTCAGGCAAGTAAGTTTGATGTTCCTGCTATTGAAAATATTGATGTTGTAACTACTATCGATTCTATAATTAAACATATAACTGAGACTTATGGAGGTATGAATGATGTTAAAAAATAAAAAAGTTAGTGATGTGATGACTAAAAATGTCTTCACTACAAGCCCTGATGAGGAGGTAGTATTTGCCTTTGAAAAATTAATGAAAAATAAAATAAGTGCTCTTCCAGTTTTAGATGATAATGGAAAAATGATTGGAATAGTGACTGCTTCTGATTTAGGCTATAATCTGATTTTAGATAATTATAAATTAGGAACAAAAGTTGCTAATGTTATGGTTGAAGATGTGACTTCAGTCGCTCCTGAAGAATCATTATATGATGCTATTTGCACAATGGAAGAAAATGCTCCTGGTGGGAGTATTGTGAATCAACTTCCTGTATTGGAAGGCGATACTCTTGTTGGAATAATATCTGATGGAGATATTATAAAAGCTCTTAAATAAATATTTTAATTATAATCAGTTAACTTAACTTTTTTTAATTATAATTTCTTATTTAACATTTTTAATTATAATTATTTTATATTAATTTTCAATCATTTTTTAATCGCTTTTTAATTATTTTTTATCTTTTTTAATTATTTTTTATCTTTTTTGTTTAAATATTATTTTCTAATTTACTATCTTGTGCTTTTTATTTTCATATCTGCTCTGTTTTAGTTTTCTATAAAAAAATTTTATATATATATATATATATATATATATATATTTTTCTTTATATGCTTATTTTGAAAGTTTATATATAAATTTAAAAACATTTATATAACATTAAATACAATATTTTTATTGGCTAGACTGGAGGGTTAGGGGTCCTCTGTAAGCACACACCCCCTTAGGTGCAGTTGAAGTTCAGAAGGCGGCTTTTGGATTTACTAACAGCCTTCAAAATTGATATAGAAACCTCGTCCTACAGGATTAATGGTCATAAGGTCTTAACTGGAGGGTTAAGATTAATTATGTTTATTATGGAAACGTGTCAGGCCTGGAAAGGAGCAGCTCTACTATAAACACTTGATGCTTGTAGAATAGCGGGGTGGAGTTGATTTTGGAGAGTACTGTTATTATTGAAAATTGTCCACTTCTGGACGTGCCAATATGATTATTAATATAATTTAAAATGAAAATTAATAGCTTAATATTTTGATATAATTGATTTAACTTTATTGGAATATTATAGTTATACTTATATGTTAAAAAATACTAATGTTCAGAATGTATATTAATATTCTATAATCTTTTGGATATATAATCCTCTTGATATATATTAATATTTTATATGAGTATTCAGATGTTTATTTATTGATTCTTGAATAACTATAAACTTTTTATATTTGATATTGTTAAAAATAGAAAAGATTTATAAGTAGAATCATACAAATACAAGATAGCTATTTTAAATAATATAAATTATTAATATAAAACTATAAAATTATTTTAAAAACTACTTAATTAATTTTTAAAAATCACATGTCGGGGTGGCCCAGCCTGGTACGGCGTTGGACTGCTAATCCAATGATCCCTTGGATCACGCGGGTTCAAATCCCGTCCCCGGCGTTTTTCTTATTTTTCATGCCTATTAAAAAGTTATATTTATTAAATTATTTTAATCTAATACTTTTATTATTTTAATTTATTATTTTTATTTTTATTATTTTAATATATTTTTTTATTATAATTTTTATTTTTAATAATATATTTATTATTAAAAATTTATTCTCATATTAATTTAAGTTTGTTTTATAAATTGGTATAATTTGATCTTTAATCATGTTTAGTGTTTTATATTAAATAATATACAATTTTTGATAATCACATTTTATCAATAGGTTCTTTATGATCGTATTCTTCTCCATATGGGCATCCATGAGCTATTACTAATTGAACTATATCTATTTTTTCAGTTAAACTATCTTGAACATTATGTATTATTTCATGGGATTTTCTTAATGATATATCTGGATCAACTTCAACATGCAATGTTAGAGTAGCATATGAACCAAAATAATTTACCCTAATATTATGAACACCATAAACTCCATCAATAGAGTTAGAGATTTCTTTTATTTCATCAATAAGCTCTTTAGAGGGTAATTTCCCCATTATATTATTTATATTGTCCTTACCAACTTCAAATGCTGCTTTCAATATAAATATTCCTATCAATAGGCCAACTAATGGATCTAAAAAAGTAAATCCAAATTGAGATAAAATAACACTAATTAAAATTGCTATACATGAAAATATGTCCATTTGTTGATGTTTTCCATCAGCTACTATTGCAGGACTATTTATTTTTTTTCCAATATTGATGATATATCTACTCATTAATATATTGATTATTATCCCAATTATTGCCATTACTCCCGCCAAATATGTTGGAGCTATAAATTGTCCTCCAAAAAATATTCTTTCAATTGCTAAACTTATTATTTCATATGCTATTAATGTTAAGAATATTACAATTATAAGGCCTGCTATTGCCTCTGCTCTCCCATGTCCTAAAGGATGTTCAGTATCTGATGGTTTTTGTCCTATTTTAAAACCAACATAAGCTATAACAGAGGTAGCTATGTCTGATAATGTATGAGCTCCTTCAGCTACAAGAGCAAAACTCCCTGAAATCAAACCTACGGATATATTAAAAAAAGTTAAAAATATGTTTCCTGCTATCCCTATTGTAGCTGCTTTATTTCCTTCTTTTTTTCGTTTGGAATAATCTATTTAAACACATCCTAATATAATTAAAATTATTGAGTATAATTTCATATTTATCTTAATTTTCTCTTTCTTTTGATTTATTTTCTCTTTATATTTATCTTATTTTTATCTTTCTTTTGATTTATTTTCTCTTTATATTTATCTTATTTTTATCTTTAATTTTTTATTTTTTCTAATCTATGCATCGCTTCTTCTATATTTTCATAAGAATTTGCATATGACATTCTAACATTACAATTACATGTGTTTCCAAATCCACTTCCTGGAACTGTAATTACTCCAACATCTAATGCTTTTTTAACATATTCTGATGCATCTTCTACTTGGGGAAATGCATAAAATGCTCCTTCTAATGGGGTACATTTAAGGTTTAAATCATTTAAACGTTCTGAAATTAAATCTCTTCGTCTTTTAAATTCTTTTACCATGTTATTTACATATCCTTGTGGTCCCCTCAATGCTTCATATCCTGCTACCTGTGAAATTGAAGGGGCGCAAGCTGTGTTGTATTGATGTATTTTAAGTAATTCTTCTATTATTTCTTCTTGACCTGCTAAATATGCTATTCTAAGGCCAGTCATTGCATAAGTTTTAGAAAAACCATTTATGACAATTGCATTATCAGTAAATTGTTTTGGGGAATAATGTTTTTTACCATATATAATTTTTTCATAAATTTCATCACTAATTATTATAAAATCATTGTCTGTAGCTAAATCAGCAATAGCTTTTATATCTTGTTTTTCCATAACTGCTCCAGTAGGGTTTGAAGGAGAATTCATAATGAATGCTTTAGTTTTTTTTGTGATTTTTTCTTCAACATCTTCAAACTTAATCTTATAATCATTATTAACTTTTGCTTCAACAGGTATTGCTGTAGCATCAGAAATATCTACACAAGCTTTATATGATAAAAAACCTGGGTCAGGGATCAATATTTCATCACCCTTTTCAAATAGTCCCTGTGCACAAATGTATAGTGCTTCACTTGCCCCAACAGTTACTAATATTGAATTTGGATCTATACTTAACTTATTATCATTTTTAAGCTTTTTTGATATTTCTTCTCTTAATTCTAAGAATCCTTTATTATGGGTATAATGAGTAAAACCTTCATCAAGGGCATTATTAATTGCTATTTTAACATTTTCGGGTATATCAAAATCTGGTTCGCCTATTCCTAAACTAATAGCATTTTCATCACAAACCTCAAACATCTTTCTTATTTGTGACAATTCGATTGATTTTATTCTTTCTGCAGGTTTGACCATAATTATCCTCTTTTTAATAACATTTATAATATTTAATATCTAATTATTTCTAATAATTATATTTAATATCCATTATCTAATTATTTTTAGTAATTATAATTCCAATTTACTATAATTTACTATAATTTAATATAATTTAATATAATTTATTTTAATTTATTATAATTTTTAATTTTTATTAATAATATTAGTTAATATTTACTATTATTAGATATGCCTAACTTTCTAGGGGCTTAATGAAATTTAGGGGTACTTAAAATTTTTATATAATAATTATCTTTAGTTTATTGTATTTTAAGAGTTATTTATTAAAAATTATTTTGTTTAAATAATTTATTGATTATTTTAATATTTAATTTATAATTAAAACTAATCACAGGAGCCACAATTGTAGCAAGATCCTATTTGACACCATTCAGTATCTTGGCATTTTAACATTTTATCTCGCTCTTTTTTTAGGAAATTTTTATCTAATCCAATTTCTATGTTTTCCCAAGGTAGATTAGATTCTAAACTTTTTTTTGTTATATTTTTACCACTAAGTTCATTATCCTCATCTGTAGAAGAATAATATCCTTCACTATATTTGACCCATTCTTTAATAGGAATCTTAAAATCAAGAGATTTTTCTAAAATATTTCCTATTTCTCTTCCTTTACAAGATAAGACATATTGAATTAATCCCATCTTTGGACTATCAAATTTAACATCTATCCCTTTCAGTTCTTTTTTAAGATATTTTACTTTAAATTTAATATCTTTCAAATTATATCCTTCCCATTGCATAGGAGTATGTGGTTTTGGGATTAGGGGATTAATACTAAATTTTATTTTATTTTTATTCTTTAAAGAGTCTATTTCTTTGATATATTTTGCTAAAACATCAATATCTTCTTTTTTTTCATTAATTAATCCTATCAAAAAATATAATTTTAAATTAAGTCCTATTTTGGTAGCTTCCTTAACAATCTCTATTATCTTATCATCTTTTATGTTCTTATTAATTGACTTTCTAAGGATATAAATAGATTCTGGAGCTATTGTAATTGTTTTAGCTCCACTATCTTTCAATGATTTAAGAGTTTGATGTGTGATTGATTCAACTCGCATTGAAGGTGTTGAAACTTGAAAATCTTTATCTAACAATCCTTTTATTAGCTCATCTATCTTTGAATAATCAGAAACTGCTGCTCCAATTATTGAAACTTTTTTTAATCCAGTTTTTCTTCTTGCTTCATCTGCAATATTAAATAATTTCTCTAGGGATGTTTCTCGAAGAGGCCTATATAAATATCCTGACATACAAAACCTACATCCTCTAGTACATCCTCTAGATACATTTAATAGTATTGAATTTCCAAAAACAGGTAAATAATCTTTATCTTTCTCTTTTTCAGTTTTAACTATGATTGGATTAGTCACATGATAAGCTTTATCCATATTTTCAACAATAATTCTTTCTACTTTGTTATTTATTGAAGGAATATAAATCCCTTTTAATGATAAAAATTCTTCTACTTGGTTTAGGGGGTTATTTAATTGTTTATATATATCTAAAAAATCATATAATACTGGTTCAATTTCTCCAATAATAAAAACATCAATAAAATCCGAAATCGGTAGTGGATTAGCAGTCACACATGGGCCTCCTGCTATAATTAAGGGATAATTAGATTTTTTACCATATTTTGAATTTTTGATTTCAATTTTTTCTTGAATTCTATCTTCTCTTCTTATGGGTATTTCTGCTTTTCTAAGCATCTCTAGCATATTGAAATAATCTTGTTCATATTGAAGTGAAAAGCTAATTATGTCAAAATCTTTTAGAGGACTATTAGATTCAATACTTCTTGTTTCTGGATAAACTACTCTCTCACACCAAGTATCTTCTCTTTCATTTACCATTCCATAAATTATTTGATAACCTAAAGAGGACATAGCTGTTTTATATAAATTAGGATAAACGGATGCAAATCTAATATCTACCTTCATCGGCTTTTTTATAATGGTATTCTCTTCATATATCATTTATTTACCTAATAATAATGATTTTAATAATCATATAATTTTAATAATAGTCATATCTTAATAATAGTCATATCTTAATGATAGTTATATCTCAATGATAGTTATATTTTAATAATAGTTATATAATATTTATTATAATCATAATAATCATAATAATCATGTAACTGTAATTATAATTATAATAATAATTATATTCTAAACTACTTTAATTATTTTATATTTTCAATTGTTTTATAAATTTATTATATTCTAATTTTATTTATTTCCTAATTATTTTTATTTCCTAATTTTTTAGTAATCACGATAATTTTTATATTTATATATTTATGATTTTTAGAAGATTTTTGGTTTTTTATATTTATATTTTTTTAAAGATATTAATTTATTAATATTTTAGTTTTAATTTAAAAATAATATTAAAAATACTTGTAAAATAATCCCTAAATGGGATAATTATTTTCTTTTCTTATATTGGATGAATTTTTAAATAATATATTAACTTTCTATTAAATAAGTAACTATAAGGTACAATTTCTTTATTTTTAATTAAAATACTTCATCCAAGGTGCTTAAATTTTAATTAGGGGTATGTTTATTCATATTTAGTTTAGCTAAATTAATTATCACTTAAAAACTTCCCATGACTTAATATTTTCTCTGGACATTTTTGAATTAGTCATAACAAATCATATTCATATTCATTTGATTCTCTCAATTTATAGTAATTATTAATAAATTAGCTCAATTTATTCTTTATTTTTATATTAGAAACTTTTATAAGTGATTGGTGTAATACAATAATTATCCATTATACAAATTGTTTATTTAAAGAGTGAGGTTTAAATGATGATGAGTATAGTGAGATAATTCGAGGTGGAAAAATTTCGTTAAAAAGTAAGACATTACTTATAGTAGTGTTATCGCTATTTTTCTTTTCAATAGGGGTAACATTTGCAAGTGATGTAGGCGATAATGAAAATATTAATTTTGAAGAAAAAAATTATTTAAAAAATTTTGATAATATAACAAATAGTGATTCAGGCACATCAGACCTTTTAGATTCAGATAATGGATTAGAATATATTAATAATTCTGAAAATTCTACTAATAATAATCTATTAAGTTCAAATACTAGTTCTGATAATTTAGACTCAAATATTATTTCTGATAATTCCGACTTGGATGTTAGTTCTGGTAATTTAGGCTTGAATGTTAGTTCTGACAATTTAGACTCAAATGGTAGTTTTTCTAGTGGAAATGTAATAAATACAAATTCATCTAGTAATATTAGTTCAAATAGTACTAATAATACTAATAATACTAATAAAGCTAATGAAACCATAAAATCTAGTTCAAATACAAAATTTGCTGCTGGTGGGGATGAAAGGCCAACTAAACTTTCTCAAAGTCAGATTTTAGCTGCTTCTGATTCAGTATATAAATATATCAAAAAATACAAAAAATTACCAAATTATGTTACTATTGCAGGATATAAATTTTCCATGCCAGAATTTTTATATTTAATGAGTGTAACAGTTTATTATAAGAATGCTAATAAAAATTCAGCTGTAACTCCTAAGTATGGGATTTCAAACCCATCAAAACCAACTGGAGTTTCTGTTAAAGGTAAATTAAGCAAAGCTCAATATTCTTCATATTCAAAAAGTATTATTAAGTTTATGAAAAAATACAATAAAGCACCAAATTATATATCAACTAAACTAGGAAAAATGCAATATCAAACAGCAATTTTTGGGCTTTCAATGTTACTTCAATGGAGTAATTCCCATGAATCAAAATTGCTAAAATCTCTATCAATATCTGTAGGTAAAAAAAATTCAATAAACAAGTATATTCCTAAGTATGTTAGATCTAGTTCATCTTCAACTACAGATTCAAGCAAAGAAAAAGTTCCTTCTAGTGTTTTAAATAGTAAATATAATGGAGAATCTTTAGCTAAATATTTAAATCCAAGTAAAAATTGCCAATCTACAAATTCAAAAATAAAAGCATTAGCTAAAAAACTCACTAGTGGTCACACTTCTCAATTATCTAAAGCAAAAGCAATATTCAACTGGGTTAGAGACAAAGTTTCTTATAGTTTCTATTACAATACAAAAAAAGGTGCTACTGGTACTTACAATTCTAGAACTGGAAATTGTGTAGATAAAACACATTTACTAATTGCATTACTCAGATCTTCTGGTATAGCGGCAAGATATGCTAATGGTCAAGCTAAATTTACTAGTGGTAATACTTATGGACATGTATGGGCTCAAGTACTTATAGGAGACACTTGGGTTGTTGCAGATACAACAAGCTCAAGGAATAGTTTTGGTGTTGTTAACAACTGGAAAGCAAGTACTGCTAAGGTTTATGGATACTATTCTTCAATAAGTTTCTAAGCTAAACTATAAAATCAATATTTAGTTGATTAAGGTTTATTCCTTAATCATTTTATTCATTTTTTTATAATTTTTAAATATCAATAATTTCTTTTTTTATTTATTTTATTATTATATATATTAATTAATCTGTCTTCTATTAATCAATTAATATCTAAATTTATTATTTTATTAATTTTATTTTTTTATATTACTATTTTTTGAATTTAAACTGTTTTTAATTATAATTTTAACTTTTTTAATTATAAATTAACAATAAATATATAAGTGTAAAAATAGAATAATTAATGTAAAATAATTAATTTTATACTTATTATTAATAAATACTTATTAAGGGGTTAAATGTCTGTAAAAAAACAATATAAAAAGATAGCTGTTGGTGGAACATTTGATAGGTTTCATAATGGTCATAGAAAATTATTAGAAGAAGCTTTTAAACATGGAGAATCTGTTGTTATTGGAGTAACTTCCAATGTATTTGCTGGTAAAAAGGGTAATATTGATTCTTGTGATAAAAGGATGGGAAATTTAAATGATTTTCTAGCTTCAAAACAAAATAATTTCCATATTGCAAGATTAGACGACTCTTATGGGTCTACAGTTTATGAACCTGATTTTGATGCTATTGTTGTAAGTGAAGAAACTGAACCAACTGCTATTGAAATTAATGAGATTCGTAAAAACAAAAAAATGGAACCTCTAGATATCATTGTTATTAGTTTTGTTTATGCTGAAGATGGAATTCCTATTTCTTCTACTAGAATAAGAAAAGGAGAAATAGATACTAAAGGCCATTTATTAATATAATACATTATTTTTATATTTTATCTTAGTATCATATTATTTTATTATCTTATTATATTATTTATATTATTATAATCTTATATTTTATATTCTTATATTTTTAATAGAATATTGTCTTTTACACCTTCTATAAGAGTTTTAAGGTTATTATTTATCGAATTTGAAATATTTAAAACATAACTACCTGCTAATATGACAATAACCAATACTGACCCTATTAATAATATTATTTCAACACTCCCTTGACCTTCTTCTTCTATATATATTTTATTTTTTATTTTAAACAAGCTCCTTTAAGTCGAGTTCATCAAATCTCTAACACTATTAACATCATTACTTGCATTTAAATCAGTTTGAGCAGTTGAAAAATAGCTTCTATATATCATTAGTGCGGCAATAGCTATTACTATGACTCCTCCAAATAATAATATATATTCTGCAGCTCCTTGCCCAGTATTTTCTTTTTGGATATTTTTTATTTCTAATTTTAAAAATTTAATTTTTTCATTTTTTGTCTGTAAATTAAGTTTTTTCAATATATTAATCTTATTTCCTTTAGTTTCTTTATTAAAATACTTATTAAAAAAATTCATATTATTTTTTCTCCATAAATTATTACTATATTATTTTTATCTTACAACTATATAATATTAACTATTTATAAAAAAGTATTACATTTTTACAATGGTTTTTTATACAAATTTTCTTGATTTAAACATCATATTTATAAAGAAAGTAAACTATAAATATTATATTATAGATTAGGGTTAGGATTATTAGGGTTATAACTAAAGTTCATTATAAAAAATTGTTATTTTCGCTTATTTATTAATCCAATAAAAAATCTACAAAATAAAATTATAAAATTTAGTTTAATTAGATAAATTGATTTAAATGATTTATTAATTGAATTAATTAATGGATATTATTTAAATTTGTTAAACATAAAATTAGTAACATAGATATTTAGAAATTTCAATAATTATAATAGTTATTTAATATTTATTTAATAATTGTCAATTTTTTTATTATATGTGGTTATTTGTATTTGCTTTGTGCCTTTAAAACATATTTAACAAATTTAAATATTATATCTTGATATTATCTTTTATATAATAAAATTATAATTTAGATAATTGATAAAAATTAATAAAAATTACTAAAAATAATAGAAATTGGATTTAAATATTATATTTAAATCTATTTCCATTACATTAATAGGGTCTTAAATAATATGCATTGGATTTTAAAAGGGATTTGCTGTAAGGTGGTTTTTGATGTCAAGTATAGTCAAAATATTTGGAGGCTTAGTCTTATTGGCTGCGGGGATAACTATAATTTATGAAAGTTCTATATATCATCTTATAGATATTTTTATTATTTTTGGAATTGTATTAGTTATCATCGGTGCTTATCTACTTATTTTATCATTTTTTGAAAGAGGAAAAATTTCTAATTTAAAAAATTTTCAGAAAAATAATAAAAAACCAAAAAGTGGAATTTTAGAGGGTAATATTAACAATAATGGCTCTGATAATAAGAATAATAAAAATCTCAACAAAGCAACTAAAAAAAATGCTTTAGCTAGTGCTTTGGAGAATAATTTATCTAATAATAAATTAGGGGCTATTGACACTGATAAAATAAAAAATAAAGTTAAAAATTCTTCTAAGAAGAAAAACCCCAAATCTGTACTAACACCAATAGATTCTAAACCTAATGAAAATAATAAAAAGTTTAGATTTACTCCGAATTATGAAAAACCTATGAAAGTAAATAGGAGACCAAAGAAAAAGAGTAAATTAAACTTAATAAATGAAGAAGAAAATTCTACTTTGAATGAGAATAAAAATAATTCTGAAGATAAAAATAAGTTTGAATCAGGAGGAATTAAGAAATCTGAAGCAGTAGCAAAAGCACTTGCGTCTGATGATTTCATAAGACCTATTCACAATGAATCTAATTTATATGAATCAAAAATTTCTAATCCAAATGACAAATTATATAATAAATTAGAAAATATTGAAAATAAAGATCACCTATCTAATATAAATGATATTAAAGATATAGATGATTTGGGAAATATAAAAAATATAAATAATATTGATAATATTGATAATATAAAGAATATTAGTGAGTTAAATACTGTTGATGAAGATTTAAATAATATTGATGGCGATTTAAGTAAAAAAATTTCTAATAATGAAAGCTTTTCTAAATTCTCAAGAAGTTATGTTGTTTGCTCTAAAGGTGCTATGACTTCTAAAGAAGCTTTTGAAGAGTTAGCTAAAAAAGCTAAAAAAGAAATGCTATTAAAAATAAATTCAATTAAAGATATTGATGATGATAAATTTTTATCAAAACTTTCATCATTGAATGTAAAAATAATTATTCAAGAATTTGATATTAAAAATATGTCGCATGTTCTTTTAATCACATCTCTTCTTGAACAAGGAATTGAAATAAAAACTTTATCTTCAATAGATACTATTAATTTGATAGCTGATGAATCTAATGCATTAGTTATTTATGATAATAATAAAGAGGATTTGGATGTTGGTGCTGTTTACAATGATTCAAAATCTATTTCTAAAATCAAATCAATGTTTGAAAAATCTTGGGAAATAGCAAATAATTTGAAAATTAATAATCTTAATTAGCTTTAAATAAATTTTATATAAATGAATTTTATTAAATCAATTTTATTAAATCAATTTTATTAAATAATTTTTAATAAATTATTTTTAAATATACTTAATTATAATTTTTTCATAAATATAATCAATAAATAATTTTTTTTATTGAAGTATAATTAATTAATAATTTTTTATTAGATTGAAATATGATTAATATAATTATCATAATTATAAAAGAAGTGGTTAAATGGTAGAAATTACATGGTTAGGGCACTCTGCTTTTGAAATACTCTCAGACAAGAAAATTAAAATATTAATAGATCCTTTTATAAGTAATAATCCTTCATGCAATATCCCTGTTGAGGAAATTGATGCAGATTTGATTTTATTAACTCATGGCCATTCAGACCATTTTGGGGATGCTATGGAAATAGCTAATAGAACTGGTGCAAAAATTATTGGAAACCATGAAGTGGCTTTATTTTTATCACAACAAGGATTAGAAGCTGTTGGAATGAACATCGGAGGATCGATATTTATTCATGATATAAAGATTACAATGCTTGATGCAAGACATTCTTCAACAATTGATTTTCTAGAAGAGATTGTACCTGGTGGTTGTGCTACTAGTTTCCTTATTACTTCTGAAGAAGGAACTAAAATATTTCATGCAGGAGACACTGGTCTTTTTGGTGATATGGAAAAGGTTATTGGCGATATTTATAAACCAGATATTGCTCTACTCCCAATTGGTGATAAATTTACTATGGGTCCTTTTGAAGCGTCTATTGCAACAAAGTGGATTTCACCAGATGTTGTGATTCCAATGCATTATAATACTTTTCCAATAATTGAACAAGATACATCTATATTTGCTAACTTTGTAATGCAAATGACTCCTAAAATACAAACTGTTGTTTTAAATTCTGGAGAAAGTTTCAAATTTCATTAATAAAACAAAAAAATATTAAATAAAAAATTAAGATATTAAAATAGTTTTGATTTAATATATCTCTTATTAAAAATTTGATTTATCTTATATAATTTAATTAATTTATCTTATATAATTTAAATTACCTTATTTATCTTATCTAATTTAAATTAACTAATTTATCTTATATAATTTAAATTAGTTAACTTAAATTAGTTAACTTAAATTATTTAATTTAAATTTAAACAATAATTTAAAATATTTGATTCATCAAAAATATCTGATTTATATAATTTAAATAAAAAGATGTCATTTGAATATTTTAATTTTTGATATTATTTAATGAATTTATAATTTAATTATGAATTCTGTTTTACTGTAAATAATATAAAAAATAGGATTGAAATTATAAAACTATATGCATATATAAATAGTATAATGTTGTAATTATTATTAATATATGTTTTAATAATATTATTTTCTTTAAAATATTTTTTAAAGTTTTATAATTTTTACTAAAATATATTTATTATAAAAATTAATATTATCAATAGAATCTATTAATTAGAAATTTATAGTTAAAAATAATCAGAAATTTATAATTAAAAATTTATTTTATTAATTAAAAATTTTCTTTGTTAATACAAGATTTTATTTATTATATCTTATTCATTGGATATTATTCATTAATTCATTTGTTAGATAGTTATTAGCTAAATAATTAGTTGGATGATATTCATAATTTCATTATTCTTATATTATTCATAACTTCATTAGTTAAATATTTATTCATTGGAATTTCATTAATTCATTATTTATTCTGAGTGATAAAATGGGTTTACTTGATTTTATAAAAAATTTATTTAAAAGGAATAAAAAAGTTAGTATAGGTCTTTATGGACATCCAAACTCTGGTAAAACAACATTAGCTAATCAAATAGCTAAAGATTGGATGGGAAAAGATATTGGATCAGCTTCTAATATTCCGCATGAAACTAGAACTGTTTTAAAACAAGAGAAAGTAGTTATTAAGGATGGAGAAAATGAATTAGATTTTGATATAATTGATACTCCTGGTATAGCTACTAAAATTGATTATCAAAACTTTTTAGAGTTTGGATTAGAGGAAGATGAAGCAAAAAGTAGGGCAAAAGAGGCAACTAAAGGAATCATTGAAGCAATAAAATGGTTAGATGATGTTACAGGAGTTCTTCTTGTTGTTGATGCTACAACTGATCCTTTAACACAAACTAACATAACTATAATTGGTAATTTGGAAGCAAGGAATATCCCCTTCATTGTGGTAGCTAATAAAATTGATATGGAAGATGCTAATCCTGATAAGATTGTTTCAGTTTTCCCACAGCACACTGTTATTCCTATTTCTGCTTTAAACGGAGATAAAATAGAAGAACTTTATAAAGCAATGTTTAATAAGTTCAATTAGGGGAGTGTATAAAATGGAAGGACTAAAAATGGATTTCATATCCTCCGAAGCTCTTGAAAATGCTACAAGCATGGAAAAAATATATATGATTATTGATAAAGTTAAAAATGGGGCTGTTGTTGTTATGGAAGGAGGTTTAACTCCTTCTGAAAGAGCAGAACTTATTGAAACCACTATGAGGGAAATTGATATAGAAAATTTTGTAGGTATAGATGTTCACACTTTAGAAAAAGATTCTGCCTCATTTTTTGGCTTATCAAAAAAGAGAACTGTTGTTATAACTATCATTGGACCTGCAAATGTAATGAAAACTGTTAAAAAACAGTCTAATCTTTTATCTATGGTGGCAGATCTTGGAAGTAGCTGATAAATTTTGTTTACTAACTTTTAATTTAATTTAATTTAATATGCATTTGAATTATTGGATGTTTATTATTAATTAAACTCTTCAGATAATAAAATTTAGCTATTAATTTTTATTTTTTCATAATGGTGGTATATTTGAATATATGTAGTAAATGTGGAACAGAGCTAAAAGGCGATGATTTATTAAAAGGTTGCCCAAAATGTGGGAGCAAACTTTTCAAATTCGTCAATACTAAAGCTATTGAGGAAAAAAAACGCAGAGAAAAAGAAGAAAAGGAAAATCCTGCACCTGAAGAAAAAATAAGTATTGATAAAAATTCTGTTGAAAGTATAAAAGTTGAAGATAAAGGGGTTTATGAAGTAAATCTTCATCATATTTTGGAAGGAGAAACTGATGTTTTTTCTGATAAAGAGGGCAATTATGCTATTGATATAAATTCTCTTTTAAGAAAGAATAGAAAAGGGGATAAAAAAGATTAATAATTTTTTTATTTTTTTTACAAATTTATAATTATAAATATATTTTAAATTCCTTTTTTGTTTATTTTATAATATTTATAGATTTAGAGAATTAGGAATATATTTTAAATTCCTATTTTGTTTATTTTATAAATATTAATAATATTCTTATTTTTAAAACTTTTTTTGTTTATCGAAAAGACTATCTCCATGTGAGTCCATAGCTACAATAAGAGGGCCAAAATTTTCAACTTCTAGTTCCCAAATTGCTTCTGGCATTCCTAAATCAAGCCAATGAACATCAGATATATTTTTTATTGAATCAACATAAAGTGCAGCACACCCTCCAACAGCTACAAGATATACAGCACCTTCTTTTTCAAGGGCTTCTTTGACTGTATCATCCATTCCACCTTTTCCAATTATGATTTTTGAACCCATTTCAATTACTTCTTTTTCATAAGGGTTCATTCTCATACTTGTTGTTGGTCCTATAGCAACTATTTTAAATCCTGATTCTTTATCTCCTGTAATTATGGGTCCTGCATGGAATATTGCAGATCCTTCAATATTACATGGTATTTTATCTTTTCCTTGTTCAATCATCCTTTTATGGGCTTGATCCCTAGCTGTAAGGATTTTTCCACTGATAGTAACTACATCTCCAGCTTTTAAATCATTTATATCATTTGAACTCACAGGGGTAAGTAATTCTTTCAAAAAATCACCTATTGTTAATAATGTTTTCACTATAACTATTTATTAATAATAATTTTTTATAAAATAATTTTAATAATTATTTTCTATAAATAATTTTTTCATAAAATATTTTTTCATAAATTTTCTTAATTATTTTTTAATAAAAGTTTTATATGTATTCTAAAGTTTGCTTATAATTAAAATTTTGTTTTTAGTATATATGCTGTTTTTTATTAGATTATTATTTGTTGATTTTTTAATAATCAGTTTATATTTTAATTACTTTCTCATCTTTTCTTTATTATTTATCCTATATTAATTTTTATATTAAAAATTGACATAATGTTATTTTTAAGAACTGTTAAATATCTTATGGACCTAATATAATTTTAGTATATAAATTTCATAATTTTCAGTAAAATTATACTAGTAAAAAGTATAAATTTAAAGTGTCATTTTGAATAGAATTTTAAAAATAATAATTAAAAAATTATATTTTTAAAGTATGATCTTTAAAGAGGATAATTTAAAAATTATAATATTTAAAAGAATAAATCATAAAGTATATTTTTAATAGTATATTTTTTTAGGAGTATATTTTTAATAGTATATTTTTAGGATTATATTTTTAAAAAATATATATTAATGAATTAATATATAAATTAATATTAATTTATATTTAAATATTTAAATAATCCTTCAAGATTGGGATAATATTTTGAAAGTTAAATAACAATTTAAATTGGAATGTTATTTAAATTTTGAAAATGTTATTTAAATTATTAAATTATATTTTATTAATATTAAAAATATGTTATTAATATTAAGGCTTATATTTTAAAATTATAATGTATTATGTAATATTTAATTATTTCATTGATATTAAATATTTTCTTATATTAAAAATTTAATGAAATTGTCTATCTATTGCTTTGATCTAAAATGAAGTTAGGTGTAATTAATGTCAAGTATGAGTAATGTAGCAGGTTTATCAAAGTATATTAGAACATTTCCTAGCACTAAAATATCCATATTTTCAATGATATTTATAAGTTTCATATCTGGAGTATTGATTTTTTTTATAGACCCTTCTATAAATTTAACCATTCTTGAAAAAATATTTTATGGTGGGGCTTTTGGTTTTGGAGCTTTTGGTATTAGCTCTATTATTGGAGGAGCTTTAAGTCAACAGCTAATAACCTCCATGAAAGGTATCAACTTAAAAACGAAACATTCAATGCTTTTAGCATTGATGTCAATGGTTTTAGTTGTTTTAATTGCAATTATAGGGACTATAATATCTTCAATTTTTCATATAGAACTTTTAACTAACTCTGTTTTATTTGGGTGTGTACTTGTATTTGCTTTTTTAATATTTGTTTTTTGGAGTACTTCTTCTATAGGTCTTCTTAAATCAGCTATTGTGGCATGTTTGCAACCATTATTAATATTAGCTATGTTGATTGTGGTATTTTTCCTTGGAAATGCAGATAAAGTATTTGAATTCGGTTTTTTATCTCTAATTATAAAAGTTATTGTTGCAAATATAGTTTTTTTATTAGCTATTTATTCCTTTGTTGCAGTAATTGAATCTCCAATGAGAAAAAATTTGGGTATTGGTCTTTTAGACTTAGTAAGTCTATTTATATCTCATCTTAGTGATGGTAGTGGATCTCTTGAAAAGATATTTGAAGATATTGGAGAACCAATTGATACATTAGTAGGTATAGTTAGTTTTAAAAGAAAGAATGAAATGCCAAATAATGATGAAATAACTGATTTAGGAAATCAAAATATTGGAAATAATATTAAATCTCTTTTCATTAGTCCTTGTGTTCATCCTGGTCCAATTGGGAGTATTGGTGGTTCTAATATGCCAACAATCCTTGCAAGCAGATTTGATAATTTCACAATGGTTGCTCATGGACCTTCTACTCATGATTTCAATCCTGTTTCTCAAAAAGAGATTAATAAAATTGAAAATACAGTTAAAAATGCTTTAAAAAATATTGATTATGGGGATAAAGCTAGTAAATTTTTAAGATATTGTGAAGCCAATGCTAAAGTAGGTGTTCAATTTTTTAATGATAGTATGGTTATTTTAAGTACTTTTGCACCTTTTGGTAGTGATGATATTGAATTTGGTGTAGGTTTATCATTAATGAGTCAAAGTAAGAAACATTGTAATGTTAAGAATAGTATTGTTGTTGATTGCCATAATTCTTTCAATGAGGAAAAAGGTAGGGTTTTACCTGGAAATCCAGAGGTATTTCAACTTTTAGATGCAATTGATAAAGTTAAGTGTCCTGATACTGAAAAAGGAATTAAAATAGGGTGTTCAGAAAATTTAATGGAAGATTTGGATAAGAATAATGGTGTTGGTGAAAGTGGCCTTAAATTAATGATAATTGACACTCAAAACCAAAAAACTGCTTATATTCTCTTAGATTCAAATAACATGGAAATAGGTTTTAGAGAGGAAATCATAAAAGCTATTCAATCTGATGAAGAGTTACCTATAGATGAAATTGAAGTGATGACTACTGACACTCACTTTGTAAATACATTATCAAATGGTTATAATCCAGTTGGCCTTACAAAAAGAGATGAAATAATTAAACATATTAAATCTGGCCTTAAAGATGCTCTAAATGATTTAGAACCTGTAGAAGTAGGATGTTCTGTGGAGCGGATTGTTGGACTCAATACCTTTGGACCTAATAATTCTGTTGAACTTGTTTCAACTATTAGTTCAATTGTTGCAGTTAGTAAAATAATGGCCCCAATTATATTTATATTGGCAATATTATTTGTTTTTGTTTGGATTTTTTATTTGCCGGGAATTTAGATTTAAATTAAAAAATTTTCATCTAAATATTTTTTATTAAACAAATTTTCATCTAAATATTTTTTATTAAACAAATTTTTATTTTAAAAAATTTTTATTTAGTACAATTTTTATTTAAATACCATTTTTAAATAAATTGAAAACTAAATACAAATAAATTATTGATTTAGGAGTATAAATTAGTATTGATATATCAATGCATATATAATATAAATTTAGCATTAATATTTTTTTAAAATAACAAAAAACTAGTTTTAAAACACATGTAGAACATATAAAATTTTTAGAATAGATATAAAAGATAGATAAGATAGAAAATCTAAAATATCTATAAAAACTAAAAATAACAAAAATTGAATAAAAATAGATTAAAAATAGATTAAAAATATTTTTAGAAAAATATTAAAAATATTTTTTATTTTTAAATTTGTAAAAATAGGAAAATTTTAGAAATAAAAATAAAATTTAAGTAATTAACTAAAAATTAGATATATATTTTAGAAAATTACTGGTGCATAATTTATTATAAGGGTCCAGACTACAAACCATGCAAATATAAATGGAACTATTCCATCCCATAACCATTTTGTAAATCCTTCTTGCTTTCCAAACAACCTATCACATAGTTGGCCCATTGCATAAAGTATGATTATTCCAATTACTCCAGCAACTAGCTGATTTTGCCCAATTCCAGGTATCATTCCTAAACTCATTAAAGAAGTTATGTAACCTGTGATTATTGCAGCTACAAGGTGTATTGAGGTGATTTTAACACTAGTATCTATCTCCATTAATTTTCCTCCATAAATAAAAATTATATAATGATATTTTATTATATAAATAATATATGTAATAGATAATTGTCATAAAATTATAAATATTATCAGATATTATTAAATATGTAGCTAATAATTATAAATTTATTCCTTTAAAAACTTATCTAAAGATTTCTATAATTATTTATTTTAATTTTTTATAAATTTTTTAAAACTTTTTATAAACTATTTTAAAATTTTATAAATTTTTCATAAAATCAAATTATTACTAAATTTAAAATAATAATTTATAGTTTAGTTTATTGATTATTTTCAGTAGGTATTTAATCATTAAATCATCTTAAATTATATATGAATTATAATATGGTTATAATGTATATTTAATCTATATTTTTTAATATTAGATTTGTTGTATAAACTTAGTTAAACATAGTATTAATTATTTTAATATATTATTTTAGAATAAGTTTAAGTTCATTCAAGTTCAATATTAATTTTATATATACTATTCAATACTAATATTATTATTAATATTATATTTATTATTATCTTAATTATTATCTTTATTATTATATTTATTATTATTATTATTATTATTTTAGAATAATATCGTGCTACAAAATTATTTTATTAATGCATAAATTAAATTTAATTAATTTTATTTATTTATCCATATTATTGGTTTAAAAGGTTTTAAAATGAAAACAATGTCAAATGTAGATATTAATGCTATATGTTATGAATTGAATGAACTTTTAAATGGTGCGAGAGTAGATAAATCATTTCAACCTACTAAAGACACTGTTATTATGAGATTTCATGTAAAAGGGACTGGACGGATTGATGTTGTATTTCAAGCAGGTGTAAGAATTCACACTACTCAATATCCTTTAGATAACCCAAAAATGCCTCCTTCTTTTCCAATGGTTCTTAGAAAACATCTGAAAGGCGCTAATGTCATTTCTATAAAACAACATAATTTTGATCGTGTTGTTGAAATAAAAATCAAAAAGGAAAAAGTTTACACTCTAATAATAGAACTATTTTCTAAGGGTAATATAATATTACTTGATGAAGAAGATAATATTATCATCCCTTTAAAGAGAAAACAGTGGAGTGATCGGGATATTAGCTCTAAGAAAGAATATAAATTCCCTCCAAAAAGGGGAATAAATCCACTTGAATTGAAAAAAGAAGAGCTAAATGAAGTATTTAAAGAATCGAGTACAGATTTAATAAGAACATTGGCTAGAAGTGGTTTGGGTGGAGTGTATTCTGAAGAAATTGTTTTAAGGTCAGGTATTGATAAAAAAGCTTCTGCTTCTAAATTAAGTGATGATGAAATAAAAAATATTTATAATATTATTCTGGACATATTTGATCCTTTAAAAGATCATAATATTTCTCCTAATATCGTTTTAAAAGATCAAAATATCTCTGAAAGTAGTATTTCTGAAAAAATTTCTAGTAATATTAATAAACCAAAAGAAGATGTCCTACCTCTTGAACTTAAGCTTTATGAAGATAATAATGAATATAAAAAGGAACATTTCGGCACTTTTAATGAGGCTGCTGATGAATTCTTTTCAAAAAGAGTTAAAAATGAAATTAAAGGGGTTCAAGAATCTATATGGGCTAAAAAAGTTGGAAAATATGAAAAAAGACTCAAAATTCAGAATGAAACATTAGAAGGTTTTAAAAAAACAATAGAAATTTCTAAAGAAAAAGGTGATCTTTTATATGCATATTATTCTCAAATTGAAAATCTTCTAAATGTTATTCAAAATGCAAGGGCTAAAGAATATTCTTGGAAAGAAATTGCTAAAACATTAAAGGATGCTAAAAAATCAGGGATGGATGAAGCTCAAATATTAGAGTCTATGGATAAATTAGGTAATTTGATTTTGGATATTAATGGTAAAATGATTTCTATTGACTCAAAAATAACCATTCCTGAAAATGCTGAAGTTTATTATGAGAAAGCTAAAAAAGCTAAAAGGAAAATTGAAGGAGCATTAATAGCTATTAAAAACACAGAAAAACAACTTAAGAAAATGGAGGATAAAAGGGACATAGCAATGGAAAATGTTATGCTTCCTCAAAAAAGGGTTAAAAAGAAACTTAATTGGTATGAAAAGTTAAGATGGTTTGTTTCTTCAGATAATTTTCTTGTTATTGGTGGGCGTGATGCAAATACTAATGAAGCGGTTGTTAAAAAATATTTAGATAATAATGACATTTATCTTCATTCTGATATACATGGTGCATCTTCTGTTGTAATAAAAACAGAAGGTAATGATGTAAATGATAATACTCTTAAAGAATCTGCAATATTTGCAGCTTCATTTTCAAGTGCATGGTCAAAGAATTATGGAACTCAGGATGTTTATTGGGTTAATCCAGAACAAGTATCAAAGACTCCAGAATCTGGGGAATTTGTAGCTAAAGGTTCTTTTATAATTCGAGGAAATAGAAACCATATTCGCGGAGTTAATCTGAAGATTGCTGTTGGAATTGTTGATTATGAGGGAAAAAGAATCATGGCTGGTCCAATTGATGCTTTGAAAGCCCATACAGATAATTATGTTGTAATAAAACCAGGTTATACAAAAAAAGAAGCAATAGCTAAAAAAATTCTACATAAGATTAATAAAGAGGATATAATTAGCTTAGATGATGTTGTGAGAGTTTTACCTTCTGGTAAATGTGATATTGTAGATTTATAATCTGTGTATATTATAATATATATTTAATCAATTGTATTATATTAAATTGTATAATAAATAATAAATAATAAATAATAATAATAATAAGTATATTATTTAATATAATCATTTTTTCTATTAATTTAATTTTCTATTAATTTAATTTTTTATTAGTTTAATTTTTTATTAGTTTATTTTTTTATTAATTTATTTTTAATTTTCTTTTATTTTTTCATGATTTTTAAGTTTATTAATCATATTTTAAGATTTTTAATTTTTAAAAATAAACTATTTTTTTGTTTTGATTTTATTATATTTTATATACAAGCAGATACAAAATATTATACAACTAATCATGATAATATATACATTTAGTTAAATATATGATTAAAGGATTATTAAAAATAATTACATTTTGGAATAATAAAATTTTGGGGTGTAAATATATTTCGAAAAAAAGATGATGATAGAATAGATGATAATGTATATTCTGGTAAAAAAGGAAGTAAAAGTATTATTCCTGCATTATTGATAATTTTAGTTGTTTTGGTTGTAGGTATTGCTTCATTATCAATTTTAATGCCAGGTATTTTTGATCCAATTACTGATAAATTTTCGAATAATTCTCATAATGATTCAAACACATCAAAACATACAGCTGTTAAAAAAACTTCAGACATTAAAATCGAACCTAAAGAAGGATATTCTGAAATAACTATTAATGGAATGAAAGGATTTATTAAATCGGATTATAATAATTTTGTCATTGTCAATAATAAAACTAAATATAATGGCCTTGATGGTTATTTGAATTTAACTGCTAATAAATCAGTAGATTTTGTTGATTATAATAGTTTTTCCCAACTTGTTGCAAAAAATGGTTCTTTCTCTATTGTGGTAACAAATGACTCTAATATTGAAAACCCTTTAAATAGGATTAATTCTGAATATGCAGCTAATAATGTGAATAATGATACAAATATAATGTTGATGGGTAATAATCTAAGAATAATTAATTATAATGACTATTCTACTCAAAATTTCACTGGTGAAATGACTTGGGCCTATTTCACTGTTAATGGAAAAGATGTTGCTATAGGGTGGCAAGGAGATAATTTAGACATGTATGTTATTGAAAGTTTCTTTAAATTAAATTAAACTTTCATTTTTTTATAAACAATCTAATAAATAATATTTTTATTTTATTAAAATATTTTATTAAAAAATATTATTTATTTAATTAATATCTTTTTTATTTGTCATTAATTATCATTTAATATTATTTCTACTAATTCTTTAATTCTTATATTATCTTATTTGAAAAAAACTTATATTAAAAATATTTCCTACTATTAAAAGGTTTTTATAAAAAATTTCTATAAACATTTATATACTATTATAAGATTAAATAATACTACTTCATTTAATAATTTCTAACTTTAAAAGTTAGCTATATTAAATTTTTAGTGGATATGAATGTTTAGTTTATAATATATTTTTTAATTTGTAATGATTTTTTAATTTCTACATGATTTTTCAATGTGTTATGTTATAAAATTTATGTAAATTTAAAATTGGTATATATTAAAATATAAAAATTTATAAGTAAAAAAATCATATTTAAAATTTAATAGTTTATATAAAATTTAATAGTTTATATGACTTTAATAATTAATAATTCAATAATTTAGGGTGAAAATGCTTTAATTATTATTTAATATATTGTTTAATTTATAATATATTTTTAAATTAGTTTATAAGGGTGATATTATGGCAGATATTACAGAAGCTGCAGAAAAAAAATTGAAATCAAGAATTAGAAAATTTAAAAAAGTTGCAAAAGATGAAAATGAAAAAGAAAAATTCTTTGATCAATTAGGAGCATCAGTAGAAATATTTCTACCTACTAAAGACCCAGAGAAGCAAGGGGACAGTATAATATTTTATACTACTGCTGAAGGTAAAATAATTGATGCAGAATATTCATATAATGAAGGGGAAGAGAATTTTACTTCTTTGCCTATTTCTGACAAAGATTTAAATGTTTTAACCGAAATATTCAAAGCAAATTTCAAATTAGATTAAAATATTCTTATAATTTAATTATTTTATTTATTAACTTAAATTTTTATTTTTCATTGTTTTTAAATCGGTTTTAATAGTTAAATTATTTTTATTAGCTATTTAAACTCATTATTCTTTATTTTATTATATTAAACTTCTTAATCAACTTTTTCATATAATTTTTAAAATTCTATATTTACTAATATTATTTGTTATTTTATGGTTTAAATTATTTTATATTGCTTATTATACATTTATTTTCCTATTTAAATTATATTTATCTTTAATTTTTCATTTTACTTATTTTAATAATTATTTTTAAATTTTTATAAAAAATATATATATTATGTAAAAGAAATATAGTAATACAAGAATATTGTGGTGTAAAAATACATTATCAAAAATATCTGAAAAATCTGTTGGTTATTATGAGAAAATTTGAAAAATTAGCTTCACTAAATCGCTATATGCCTCTTAAAAAAAAGGGTAATGAAGAAAGTAACATTGGTTTGTTAGTTGATGGTCCTAATATACTTAGGAAAGAATTTGATTTAGATTTAAAAGTTATAAAGGATTTAATGGATATTTCAGGAGATTTGAGAATAGCTAAAGTCCTCTTTAATCAATATGCTTCAGATAAACTAATAGAAGCTGTTGTAAACCAGGGTTTTACTCCTTTAGTTGTTGCGGGAGATACAGATGTTCACATGGCAATTGAAGCAATGGAATTAATTTATAATCCCAACATCGATATAATAGCATTAATGACACGGGATGCTGATTTTTTACCTATAATAAATAAAGCAAAAGAGAATGGTAAAGAAACAATTGTTATTGGGGTGGATTATGGATTTTCAATAGCTTTAAAAAATTCTTGTGATAAATGTATTATTCTTTCAACAGAAGGTGATGTTTTAGAAAGTTAATATGATTTTATAGTTCTTTAAAATCTAATGTTCCTTTCTTAAATGCTTTAAACATGTTTATTTTTATAAATTTTATGAAAAGTCTACATATTCTTAATTTTGGCATTTTAAACTTTCAAAATTATTTATTTTTATTACTATTAATATTTTCTATTTTAATTTTTATAATTAATAATTCTTATACTACTTTATATTTAAATAGCTATTAAACCCATATTATAATTTATTTATAATGTTTAGTTTTATAAAATAATTAATAAATATTAAAACTTATATTGTAATTTAATTATAATGTTTAGTTTTATAAAATAATTAATAAATATTAAAATGTATATTATAATTTAATTATAATGTTTATTTTTATAAAAATTCAATTAATTTTTACTAAGTGAAAATATGTTAATTAAAAATTCATTAGATGAAATGAAAAAAAGAGAAATTTCTCTTAGTGTAATTAAATCAATCATTGATAATAATGGTAGGAATTCTATTTATGATTTAACTGGTCTATCTGGAGGTTTTTTAGCGACCTCTGATGATTTAAGTCTTTTAGAAACCTATGTTGGTCCTGCAATTTTTGAAGAAAATTTACAAAATCTTGGTAAAGATCACCTTGGCGGAGAAAAAATATTAGCAGTTAATAGAACTAGTTCTGGTATTTTGGCTACTATATTAACTATTGTTGGGGAAAACACTGAGGTAATACATTTTTTACCAGAATTTCCTGCTCATCCATCAATTCCTCGTAGTTGTAAGCTTGTAGGTGCTAAATATTCAGAATTTGAAAATATCCTAGATTTTAAAAATAATTTTTCAGATAATGTTTCTTTGGTTGTTATCACTGGATCTACTATGGATCACAAAGTATTAAATGAAGAAGATTTTAAATCTGCTATAAAAGTAGCTAAAGATAATAATATTCCGGTATTAGTCGATGATGCTTCAGGAGCTCGCCTTAGAACAGCAATATACTCTCAAAGTAAAGCTACTGATTTAGGGGCTGATTTAGTTGTTACAAGCACTGATAAACTTATGATGGGTCCTAGGGGAGGATTAATGGCAGGGAATTCGGAATTAATTAATCAAATAAAAACAAAAGCTCATCAATTCGGATTAGAAGCTCAACCTCCTTGTATTTTAGCTATGGTTAAAGGACTTGAAAATTATAGGGAAGATGATTTAAAAAATTCTTTATCTAAAAAAGAAGAATTAATAAATTTAGTTAATAGAGAATTTCAAATGTTTGAAGAAACTCCTACTGGGATTAAAGTTTCTGAAAAATCTCTTGAAGAGGAAATATTATTAAATAATTATGAGATTAATTCTAAAATTTCATCTAGAGACTTGTGTTTTTTATGGGCAATGATTCTCTTAAAGGATCAAAATATTATTACAATTCCTGTTGTTTCAATGCCTGGTGCATCAGCAACAGTTAGATTTGATTTGGCTTCTAATGATGCAAAAGAATTAGATATAAATAATCTTTATAATAAAATAAAAAAATCTTTTGAAAGTCTATTAAAAATAATTGATAATGAGGATTTAGCTAAAGAAATTTTATTTAGCATTTAGAATAAGTATTTTTGGATTTTTAGTAACTAACTATAATAATTAAATTTTTAGTAACTATAATAATTAAATTTTCAGTAATTATAATAATCAAATTTCTATTTAATTATGGTGATATTAAAAAATTTTATTATCAATTAAAAATCTTATTATTTTTTATTATTTTTGGAAAGAAAAGAAATTATTTTCTTATTTTATGATCTTTTATTTTCCAAAATATTCTCTTTAAAAAAGTTAATAAATATTACTTCTATTTCTTTTTAGTTTTTTTTGAGATTACATTCTCCAGATATTACTTTTTTTAATTCTCCATTTGTTAATTCAAGAATTAAAGCACCTTGATTATTGATTCCAACAGCATTTCCTTTTAATACTTTGCCTAATGGTTGTCTTATTTCAACATAACTACCAATTGTTTGTGACATTCTTCTCCAATCATACATTATGTCATCAAATTGTTCAAGTTTAAATAAGTTATATACTTCTTCAAATTCATTAAGGAAGTTTGCAATAGTTTCAGATTCTTTTATTTCAATTTTTGCTTCAACACTAAGAGAAGTAGCTCTGTTTTTAACATCTTCTGTTAAAACATCAACATTTAAATTTGTATCAATTCCTACGCCTACAATAACATATTCAACAGAGTTAAATTTAGCATTTGCTTCTGTAAGAATTCCACACACTTTTTTGTTATTTATAAGTATGTCATTTGGCCACTTTATTCTGGCATCAATATTCATTCCTCTAAGGGTTCTAGCTACAGCAACTCCAGTAGCTAATGTTATAAGGGAAGCTTTTGAAGGATCAATGTCTGGTTTAAGTATTATTGAAAGCCATACTCCTCCACTGGGAGACTCCCATTTTTTACCTCTTCTTCCTTTTCCTTTAGTTTGAGTTTCAGATATTACTACTGTACCTTCAGGAGAACCTTGCTTTGCTAAAAATTTAGCTACACTATTTGTAGATTCAACTTCTTTGAAGCTATATATTTCTTTCCCAATATATTCTGTGGATAATTCTTTTTTAATCATTCCACTAGGAATGTATTCAATTTCCTGACTTCCAATTTTTCTTAAAAATCCTGCAATTTCTGCTTCATCTATTTTAAGAATCTTTTCAGCAGATTCTTCTGATATTTTATCTTTATTTTTTGATAAAAGTTCTTGCATACTTTTTTTCATAAAATCACTTGGTAGAAGATCTTATCATAATTATTCATTTTTTATAATTTTAATAATAATAATAATAATAATAATTGTGAAGTTGTATTAAATTACTTCTTCATTTGATGCTTTTGAGCAGTATTTAAATATGAACCAACAGCAGCTGAGATTGCAGCTACTTTTTTACCTGGGAGGAAAGTAGATCGCATACGATTTATTCTTTCAGTATCTTCTTCCATTATTTCTTTCATTTCATCGTCTATTCCTTTTCTATGATCATCAACAAAATGAGTATGAAGTTCTCCAGATAAAAAATGATCATTTCTCATTATTGCTTTATGGAAAGGAATAGTTGTTTTAACACCTAAGATAATATATTCGCTTAATGCTCTTTTCATTCTAGCGATGGCTTCATTTCTATTACTTCCCCAAGTAATCAATTTAGATATCATTGAATCATAAAATGTTGGTATGGAGTAGTTCATATAAACTCCACTATCTAATCGAACACCAGGACCGCCAGGAGACCTGTATCCAGTAATTCTACCTGGATTTGGTGCAAAATCGGCTAATGGATTTTCTGCATTTATTCTACATTCTACTGCATGTCCATTCACCTGAACATCTTCCTGTGAATAACTTAACTCTTCTCCAGAAGCTATTTTCAATTGTTCTTTAACGAGGTCAATGTTAGTAATAATCTCAGTAATAGGGTGTTCTACTTGTATTCTAGTATTCATCTCTAAGAAATAATAATCTCCACCACTATATAAAAATTCAATTGTACCAGCACTTGTATAATTAATATATTCAGCAGCTTTTATTGCACTTTCACCCATTTGTTCTCTTAACTCTTCGGTCATAATTGGTGATGGTGCTTCTTCGATTAATTTTTGATGTCTACGCTGAATAGAACATTCTCTGTCAGCTACGTGTATAGTGTTTCCATGGTCATCAGCTAAAATTTGGAATTCAATGTGTCTTGGTTTTTCAATATATTTCTCAATGAATACTGTTGAATCTCCAAAATTTGTAGAAGCTACAGATTGTGTGGATTCTATTGCCCGTACTAATTCATCTTCTTCGTAAACAGTACGCATTCCAATTCCTCCACCACCAGCTGAAGCTTTAACTATCACGGGATAACCAATAGATTCTGCAATTTTAACAGCTTCATCAATATCTGTGACACCACTATCGGTTCCTCCAATAACAGGAACTCCTGCCTTTTTCATAAGTTTTTTAGAGGTAATTTTATCTCCCATTGATTCAATTACTTTTCCACTTGGTCCAATAAGCGCTATATTATTTTTTTCGCATTGTTTTCCAAGTTCTGAGTTTTCAGCTAAGAAACCGTAACCTGGATGAATAGCCTCTGCCCCTGATTCAATAGCTATATCCATTATCTTTTCAATATTAAGATAGCTCTTTGAAGGTGATGGATTACCTAATGCATATCTTTCATCTGCATAATTAGTATAAAGAGAAGTCTTATCTGCATCTGAGTAAATAGCTACACTTTTAACATCTAATTCACGGCATGCCCTCATTATTCTTATGGCTATTTCTCCTCTATTAGCAATCAATACTTTATCAAACATTTAGAGCCTCTTTTAATCTTCAATCAATATAATTTTTTTTAAATTAGTGTCAATTTTTTAATTTTGTTCTTATATTTTTTAATAAATATTTTAAACAATAATATATCTAAAATTTCTATATTTGTAAATTATAATAAGTATAAATAGATTATAATAATTATATATATTATTAATATATTATAAATAATTTTTTAAAAATAATAATTTATGAAATAATAATTTTTTAAAATAGTAATTTTTAAAATAGTAATTTCATTAAATAAATCTATCCTATTAAATTTAATATATAATAATATAATGAAATTATATAAAATTATATAAAACTTTATAAAACTTTATAAAATTATATAAAATTATATAAAACTTTATAAAATTAAATAAAATTATAATAAGATATTAATAAATATATAGAAATTGGATAATAATCAATAAAATTTAGTTTTTATAAAAATTAAAATTACTTGAATATTCTAAGAATTACATACCTAATTTCCAAATAAATTGGAATAATTTAAATAAATAATAAACAATATTTTTATAAAAATTTATTTGTATAAAAAGTTACATTTTGATTATAGTTGATATATATTATATTGTTTATATTGCTATATTTTAGACTATTATGAAATACTAATTTTTTTATATAATTTTTTAAGATAATTAAATTTTTAATATAATAAATATTATTTTATTGGATAATATCTTTTTAAAGAAAAACATATATTTATTATAATATAATATTATTTATTAATATTTTATAATAAAAATTTATAATATAATATATTATAATATAAAAGTTTAATAATAATCTTAATATTATCATTAATATTAATCATAATAATAATGGTATTCATAATTATAATAATAAATTAATAGTAATTATAATAATAAATTAATAGTAATTATAATAATAATGGTATTCATAATCATAATAATTGTTTTGATATAGGTTTAAAATGAGAATAACAAAAAAAAGACATTTGGAAATAGCCATTGAAAATATTCCACGATTTGAATCTCCTAAAATAGATCTTGAACAATACCCTACTTCTGCATCAATTGCTGCGGATCTTTTATGGAATGCGAAAAATTTAGGAGATATTTCAAACAGATCGCTCATCGATTTGGGGTGTGGAACAGGAGTATTTGCTATTTCTTCTGCACTACTTAATGCTAGATGTGCAATGGGTGTTGATATTGATTCTTCTGCAATAAAAATTGCAAAAAAAACTGCAAATAACATGAAAATTTCAAATGTTAAGTTCATAACCGAAGATATCAATAATCTTGAAAACTTTGATTTGGAAAATGATTCTAATTTAAATAATAATTCTAATAATTTAAATAATAATTTTAATAACTATGATTATCTCAAGAATTTAAAATTTGAAACAGCTATTACAAATCCTCCTTTTGGGGCTCAATCTAGAGGTAAAAGGGGGGCTGACAGAATTTTCATGAAAATAGCTTTAAATCTTGCAAAGGTTGTTTATTCTTTCCATATAGCTGAAACTAAAGATTTTGTAACTAATTTTTATGAAAATTTAGGTGGAAATATTACTCATGAATTTTTTTATAAGTTTCCATTATTAAATACTTATGAGTTCCATACTCAGGAAAGTAGGGATATTGAGGTAATTGTTTTAAGAGTCTGCAAATATATCTGAAATTATATTTATTTTTAAAATTTTATCTTTTTAATTTCAAAAATCTCATTTCTTTTATTTATAATTAAAATTAACTCTTTCAATTTCAATTTTAAAGTTTTTTAAAAGTTTTTATTATAAATATTAGCAAAGTTTAAATACTTATTTGGCTAAATATTAATAATATATATTCAAATGAATATATTAAGATTATTAAAAAATATAATTAAAATTTGTAGCTAATATTTGTTTAACCTCATTATCAATATTTATTTTATTAAATATGATAATTAATTAGGGGTTTTTATATAATATAATATGGTTACCAATATTATAATTGATATAATATTGAGTTGTACATTTACTTAGTGATAGCTATGTCAATTTAATGACAAGCTTTATATATAGATGACGATAAATATCTATAAATGCATAAAAAACAGGTTTCTATATTTATTCCAGATTCATTCTTAAGTGAGACTACTGATTTAAAAATTAAAACTTCTAAAATTGGAGTTGTTGGAAGGGCTTTAGCTTTATTCCAGGTTGATCAGATTGTTATTTATAAGGATCTTTCTCAAAATGATGATAAATACTTAGCCGACGCTGATTTTATGGCTGATGTTCTTGAATATATGAATACTCCTCAATATCTTAGAAAAAGGGTATTTCCTATTCGTTCAGAGTTAAAACATGTTGGGATTCTCCCTCCTCTTAGAACTCCTCATCATCCTATTGAATCTGATTTAAAAGTCGGTGATTATAGACAAGGATTTACTGTCAGGAGAAATAAGAAAGGCACTTATATTGATATTGGTATGAAGGTTGATTCTGGCATGAAAAATGCTGAAAATCTGGCTTTTTGCAAAGAGCAACTAAGTGTTAATAAAGTTTTTAGCTTTAGAGTCACAAAGTTAGCTAAAGAGGTAATAGTCACACCCGATGAACCGGATGACGTTTACTGGGGATATAAGACATTATCTACACATAAAAGTCTTAAAAATAGCTTGAAATTAGTTAATCCCGATTTTGTTGTTGAAACAACAAAATATGCAGATACGATAAATTCTATTTTTAATGAGTTTGAAGAAAGATTAGATAAAGCTGGCAATATTGCCATAGTCTTTGGAGGCCCTTATTCTTCTATTTCAGAGGATTTAAGTGGTTTTTCCTGGGATTTAATTAAATTAAATACTGTCCCTTCCCAAGGAACTGAAACTGTAAGGACTGAAGAGGCAATTGTTTCGACTTTGTCAATTATAAATATGATGTTAAATTTCTGTTGATGAAATTAACATTATAAATAACAAATCCTTTAAATAAACCTGTTATGAATATAACAAGTTTAAATTAATAACAAGTTCAAATGTTATATGCTTGATTTGTTATATATTTTGTTAATAGAGAATGAAAATTAAGTACATATTAAAATTTTGATTATAGTGTTGAACTATAATTTGTAAATCTAGCTTTTACATTGCTATTTGTTAGCTATAGTGCTATTTATAATCATAGTACTATTTAATTGAATTTTTGCTGTTAAAGTAGTTTTATTGCTCTTTGATTAGCAGTTGCTATCAATTTAGCTAGAGCTATATAAATTTAATGTTTATTTAGCAATATTGCTTATTATAATTTAGCAAATTAATACTAAGAATAAATAACATAACTAGAAATTAATATAACTAGTATAAAATTATGGTTTATAGGAGTATAATGTTGAATTATTGCTTTATTGTTATTTATTAAATATATCTAGATTTAATTAATAGTAAATATTGAATAATTAGTTTAATTGATATTATTAAACCAATTAATGCTTATTAATTAAGGAAATAATACACAAAATAAATATAAATACAAAAAGATGTAATAAAAGGAGGTTAATTAATGGTTAGACATCACCAGCCAAGGAGTGGATCTGTAGCATTCAGTCCTAGAAAAAGAGCTGCTAAAGAGACCCCAAGAGTGAAATCTTGGCCTCAAGAAGATGAGTCAAAGTTATTAGGTCTCGCTGGATACAAAGTTGGTATGACACATGCTATGATGGTTGATAATGATAAAAATTCTCCAACTAGTGGTATGGAAGTATTCACACCTGTAACTGTTCTTGAAGTACCCCCTGTTGTAGTAATGGGAGTACGTGCATATGAAAAAACTACTTATGGATTAAAGGTTATTACTGAAGTTCTTGCAGATAATTTAGATGAAGAACTTTCTAGGAAAATTTCACTTCCAAAAGAATATAATCAATCTGAAGCTATTGCAAAGATTCAGGAATCTTTAGAAGAAACTGTAGATATTAAAGTATTGGTTCACACAAACCCTAAAGTAACATCTGTTCCTAAGAAAAAGCCGGAAATATTTGAATGCGCGATAGGTGGAAAATCCGTTGAAGAAAAATTAAACGCGGCTCTTGAATTATTAGGCAATGAAGTAAAAGCTACTGACGTATTTTCTGATGGTCAGTATGTTGATTCTATTGCTACTACTAAAGGAAAAGGATTCCAAGGACCCGTTAAAAGATGGGGTATTAGGATACAGTATGGTAAAGCTGCTAGAAGTAGTAAAAAAAGACATATAGGGTCTATGGGTCCATGGACACCATCAAGAACTATGTGGACAGTACCTCAAGCAGGACAAATGGGTTACCATAAGAGAACAGAATACAATAAAAAAATCTTGAAAATTGGTGATTCATCTGAAATTGATGCAATCAATCCAGAAGGAGGATTTATTAAATACGGGATTGTCAAAAATGATTTTATCTTAGTTAAAGGTTCTCTTCCAGGTCCAAGTAAAAGATTAATTATTCTTAGGAAAGCTATGAGGGCAAAAGGTAAGTCCAATGACGCACCTCAAATAAATTACATAAGTACAAAGTCTAAACAAGGTGTCTAAATATTCACATGCTATTTTTTATTAGATACCAAAGTTTTTAGAGTTATGATAAAAGGTGTAGATCATGAAAGTTAATGTTTATACAATGGAAGGCGAAATTAAAGAAGAAATTGAGCTTCCAGCTATTTTTAATGAAGAATTTAGGCCAGATCTCATAAAGAGGGCGGTTATATCTTCACAAACAGCAAGAGTACAACCATGGGGTGCTGATCCTATGGCAGGTAAAAGGACTTCTGCAGAATCTTGGGGTTCAGGTAGGGGTGCAGCTATGGTACCAAGGATTAAAAATGGTTCTAAAGCAGCTTTTATTCCACAAGCTATTGGTGGAAGAAGAGCTCATCCTCCAAGACCTCAAAAAGTTTATCATGAGAAGATAAATGTTAAAGAAAGAAGATTTGCTATTAGATCTGCTATTGCGGCTACATGTAACCAAAATCTTGTTGAAGAAAGAGGCCATAATGTAGAAAACGTTCCACAATTACCTTTAATTGTTGATGATGAACTTGCAACTATTAAGAAAACCAAAGAGACTAGAGAAATATTCAAAAATTTAGGAATTTTTGAGGATGTTTCTAGAGCTAAAAAGGGTAAAAAAATTAGAGCAGGTAAAGGTAAATTAAGAGGAAGAAAATATAAAAAAGCTAAAGGACCTCTAATAGTTGTTGCTGATGATAAAGGAATTAGCTTGGGTGCAAGAAACCATGCTGGTGTAGATATTGTAACTGTTGAAAATCTTAATGCGGAATTATTAGCTCCAGGTACTCACCCTGGTAGATTAACAGTATTTACTAAATCCGCTATTGAAAAATTAGGAGGATTATTCCAATAGATTCCTTAGAGGGAATTATTTATTGGGATAATTAAGAAGGTGGATAACATGGATCCGTATTCAGTTATTGTTAGACCTCATGTTACAGAAAAGACTATGAATCTAATTGATCAGAGAAATGAACTTACTTTTGTTGTTTTAAGAGAAAGTGATAAAAAGGCTATTAAAAATGCTTTTGAATTTTTATTTGATGAAAAAGTTAAAAGTGTAAACACTCACATAAATTCAAAAGGACTTAAATTAGCATACATTTCTTTAGTTGAAGAAAATGCTGCAGAGGATGTAGCTGTTAAAATGGGAGTATTCTAATAGGGAATAAAAAGGATACAAACATATAAGGAGAATAAAAAATGGGAAAACGATTAATACACCAAAGAAGAGGAAGAGGAACTCCTGCTTATCGTAGTGCTTCTCATCGTTTTAAAGATAAGATCCAATATAGGGCTTATGATAAAATTGAAAAAGAAGGAAGTCTAAAAGGGAAAGTCGTGGATATTGTTCATGATCCTGGAAGATCTGCTCCTATTGCTCAGGTTAAGTTTGAAAATGGTGAAAAGAAATTTATATTAGCTCCTGAAAGTATTCAAATTGATGATGAAATTGAATGTGGTGTTTCAGCTCAAATAAGTTTTGGTAATTCTTTACCTTTAGCTGAGATCCCTGAAGGAACTCCAATTTATGATATTGAAAATAGACCTGGGGATGGTGGAAGATTTGTAAGATCTTCTGGAACTTATGCTTCTTTAATTACACACGATGCTGACAAAGCTGTTATTGAACTCCCTTCTGGAGAATTAAAATCTTTTAATCCAGCATGTAGGGCAACTATTGGTGTTGTAGCAGGTGGAGGAAGAAAAGACAAACCATTCCTTAAAGCAGGTAAAAGATGGCATGCCTTTAAAGCTAAAGGTAAGAAATCTATGACTGTTAGGGGAGTAGCTATGAATGCAGTAGATCACCCACACGGTGGAGGAAACAGACAACATCCTGGACGACCTACTACAGTTTCTAGACACACACCTCCAGGAAGAAAAGTTGGTTCTATTGCGGCTAGAAGAACAGGTAAGAGAAGATAATACTAAGGATGTGACTGCTTGGCAAGAAAAGTATTTAAATATCAAGGTTATACTCTAGAAGATTTACAAAAAATGTCTTTAGAGGATTTAATGAAAATATTACCAGCAAGGCAAAGAAGGTCTTTGAAAAGAGGATTTTTACCAAGACAACAAACTGTGCTGGATAAATTTAGAAAGTTGAAAAAACAAGAACAAAAAGGTGGAAAACCTCTAGTTATTAAAACTCATTGTAGAGATATGATAGTTTTACCTGAAATGGTAGGAACTATTTTCGGTATTTACAATGGTAAAGAATTTGTCGAAGTAAAAATAAGTGCTGAAATGATTGGCTCTTATTTTGGTGAATTTGCACCAACTAGACAAAGAGTTCAACATGGAGACCCAGGTATGGGAGCTACCAGATCATCTATGTTTGTACCACTTAAATAGGGTTGTTAAGGAGATTATTTTATGGCTGATATTAAATATGCTTATAATGATGAAGATGGCTCTAAAACAGCTCGTGCTATGGGTAAAACTCTTAAAATTTCTCCAAAGCATTCTGTTGAGATATGTAGGGCAATAAGAGGAATGAATGTAGAAAAAGCAAAAAATTACTTAGTTGAAGTAATTGATATGAAAAAAGCAATTCCTTTCAAAAGACACAATAAAAAAGTGGGACATAGGAAAGGATTAACTGGATGGCCTAGTGGAAGATATCCTGTTAAAGCAGCTAAACAAATATTAAATATTTTAGAAAATGCTGAAGCTAATGCTGAATATAAAGGCATGGATACTGAAAACTTAAAAATAGTACATATTTCTAGCCACAGAGGTTTTGTAATTAAAGGAGGAATTCCAAGAGCATTTGGAAGAGTTACTCCTTTTAATACTCCTACAACCCATGTACAAATTGTTTTAGGGGAGGCTTAAATTAATGATTGAAAAAGATTTTGTCACTGAAGGTCTAAAAAGGACTAAAATTGACGAATATTTAGAAAATGAACTTGAAAGAGCCGGATATGGTGGAATGGATGTTCAAGTAACTCCTTTAGGTACAATGGTAGTTGTATATGCTGAAAGACCTGGAATGGTTATTGGTAGGGGTGGAAAGACTGTAAGGGCTATTACTCAAACTCTTAAAACTGATTTTGGATTGGATAATCCTCAAGTTGAAGTTAAAGAAGTTGATGTTCCTGAACTTAATCCAAAAATTATGGCTTATAAAATTGCATCAATGTTACAAAGAGGAATGCATTTTAGAAGAGTAGCTTATTCAACCATCCGTAGGATTATGGGTGCTGGAGCTCAAGGTGTAGAAGTAACTATTTCTGGTAAAATTAGAGGGTCAAGATCTGCTGTTGCTAAATTTGTAGAGGGCTATATCAAAAAATGTGGTGAACCATCAACAAGATTTGTCAATGAAGGTTTTGCTACTGTACAACTAAAACCTGGTGTTTTAGGTATTTTTGTTAGAATAATGCCTCCTGAAGCAGTTTTACCGGATAAAGTTGATATTTTGCCTCCAACATTAGAAACTCCTGATGAATCTGAAGATTCTATTGCAACAGAAAAAGTTGTTGTTGAGTTAGAAGGAGATAATGTTGATGAAGCTAAAATTGCTGAAGAAGAAATAGAAATTGATGAAGTAGAACTTGAAGAATTAGAGGAACTTGAAGAAGTAGCTTCTGAGGAAGAAACTAATGAAGAAATTTTAGAAGAATCCGAATTAGCTGACTCTGAAGAATCAGATGAATCTAAAGAAGTTCCAAAGGAGACTTCAGAAGAATAGGATGATTTAACCTATTCTTTTAAATTAATATTTATTTATTAAGAGTTGAAGTAAATGGCGATTTTAAGAAGTAAAGAAATTTGGGAAATGGAAATTGAGGACATTCAAGAAAAATTGACTGAACTCAAAGCAGAATTAGCTAAAAATATTTCTAAGAGTTCTGCTGCTGGGGTTAATGAAAATCCTGGTAAAATCCGAGAACTTAAAAGGACTATTGCTCGGGTTCTTACAATTATGAACCAAAAACAGAAGGAGAACTAAATGAAAATCTGTGATGTATGTGGTCTTCCTGAAGAACTTTGTGTTTGCGAAGAAATTGCAAGAGAAGTTCAAACTGTAAAAGTATACACAGTTAGAAGAAGATTCGGAAAACTTATGACAATTGTAGAAGGTATAGATGAACATGATATTGATATTAAAGAGCTTACTAAAGAACTAAAAGCTAAATGTGCTTGTGGAGGTACAGCTAAAAAAGGTCAAATAGAACTTCAAGGCGACCATAAAAGGAAAGTTAAAGAAGTTTTATCTGACATGGGCTTCTCTTCAGACACTATTGAAATCAGAGACTCTGATAAAAAATTCAATAGAAGGAAAAGGTAATCTTTAGAGAATTATATGGATAATAAATTAAAATTATTAATTATCTATATTATTTATATGATATCATAAATCCTTTAAAATGTCATTAAACCCACAAATTCAATTATTAGATAATATGATAACCTCAAAGAATATTTTTCATCATGAATTGATTGGATTAAACTTAAAGGTTTTTAATAGTTCTAATAATTTTTTAATTGGAATTAGTGGGAAAATCATAGATGAAAGGAAAAAAACTATCACTATTGAAACTGAAGATAATGGGATTAAAATAATTCCAAAAAATGTTTCAATTTTTCATCTTTTTCTTCCAAATGGAGAATTAGTTGAAATTGACGGTAAGATTTTAGTTAATCGTCCTGAAGATAGAATTAAAAAGAAATATAAAAAGTTATAATATACAATTATAATTATATACGGTTTAAAAGTTATATTGGTGATAATATGGTTGGTCTTAATGTTCAACAAGTAGAAGCTGAATGTAATGATGCTAACTGTCCTTTTCACGGAACTTTACCAGTTAGAGGACAAGTCCTTGAAGGAATTGTTATTAGTGATAAAGCAGAAAGGACTATTACAGTAGAGCGCAGTTTCTATAAATTCATACGTAAGTATGAAAGATATGAAAAGAGAAAATCAAAAATTAATGTTCATAAACCTGATTGTTTCAATGTAAAAATTGGAGATTCAGTTAAAATAGCAGAATGCAGACCTTTAAGTAAAACTAAGCATTTTGTATTAGTAGAAGTAAAAGGAGACAGCTAAATGAAAACTCTTACATCTAATGTATCTAAATCTCTACCTATTGGGGCTCGTCTCAGTTGTGTAGATAATACAGGTGCACGTGAAATCGAAATTATATCTGTTAAAGGATATAAGGGAGTACGTAGGAGACTTGATGTTGCAGGTGTTGGCGATCTTGTTGTTGCTTCTGTAAAAAAAGGTACTGCAGATATGCGTAGAGAAATTGTCAATGCTGTTGTTGTGAGACAAAAAAAAGAATATCGTCGTGCTGATGGATTTCGTGTAAAATTTGAAGATAATGCTGCAGTTATTATTACTCCTGAAGGAGTATTAAAAGGATCTGAAGTTAGAGGTCCTGTTGCTAAAGAAGCAGCAGATAGGTGGCCTAGTGTTGGAAGTGCTGCAAGTATTTTGATTTGATTATTAAGGTGAAAAAATGTCAAAACAACCAAGAAAACAAAGAAAAGCTCTTTATAATGCATCTTTACACCTTCGTCGTAATATTATGAGTGTCACTTTGAGTAAAGATTTAAAAGAGGATTTTGGAAAAAAATCTTTACCTATTAAAACTGGTGATACTGTACAAATCATGCGTGGTGAATTCAAAGGGCATGAAGGGAAAGTTGAAAAAATAGACTCTAGAAATTATAGGATTAATGTTGAAGGAGCTACTTTGAGTAAACCTGATGGAAACTCTGTTTTCTTCTCAGTTCATCCATCTAATTTAATGATTGTTGATGCAGATATAAAAGACGAAAGAAGAAGTAGAATTATTGAGAGGAAGGGATAAAATGGCAAAAATGGGATCAAGAAAGCATCTTAAAAGATTTAAAGCTCCTAAAAATTGGCCTATTAGTCCAAAAGAAAATAAATGGACAGTTAAACCTGCAGCGGGACCTCATGCTATTGAAGATTCTTTATCTTTACTCGTTGTAATTAGGGATATTTTAGGATTAGCTGATAACTCAAGAGAAGCAAAAAGAATTATTAATACTGGTAAAGTATTAGTTGATGGTAGAGCTAGAAAAGATTACAAATTTCCAGTAGGTTTTATGGATGTAGTTGAAATTCCAGCTTCTAAAGAATTTTATAGAGTTTTACCAGATTTAAAAGGTAGATTAACTCTTCATCCTATTTCTGAAGAGAATAGTAAATTTAAATTATGTAAAATAAGTAATAAGACTACTCTAAAGAAAGGTAAAATACAATTAAATCTTCATGATGGTAGAAATCTTATTGTAGAAGATCTTTTCTCTGCTAATGATGTAATAAGTTTATCTATCCCTGATCAAGAAGTTAATGACAATTTCAAGTTTGAAGAAGGTTCTCTAGTGCTTATTACTGGAGGTAAACATATTGGTGAAATTGGTAAAATCAATGAAATCAATATTAATAAATCATCTAATCCAAATACAGTTGTTGTTGAAAATGATAAAAAGGAAAATTTCCTTACATTGAAAGATTATGCGTTTGTCATAGGAAAAGAAAAGCCTGCAATATCACTTCCAGGAGGTAAATAAATGAACCCTATGGAAGAAGTTGTAATATCTAAAGCTACTTTAAATATAGGTGTTGGAGAATCTGGAGAAAGATTATCTCGTGCTATGAATCTTTTATCTGAATTAACTGGTCAAGAACCTGTAAAAACTTTTTCTAAAGTAACAAATCCCGAATTTGGTATTAGAAAAAACCAACCTATTGCATGTAAAGTTACTTTACGTGGTGAAAAGGCTAATAAAGCTATTAAAATGGTTTTAGATGGAATTGGCAATAATTTAAGAGAGAAACAATTTGATGATCAAGGTAATGTTTCTTTTGGTATAGCTGAACATATTGATATTCCAGGTATTCGTTATGATCCTGATATTGGTATATTTGGTATGAATGTTTCTGTTACTTTTGAAAAACCAGGATATAGGATTAAAAGAAGGAAAATCCAACAAAAGAAAATTCCTAAAAGGCACATGGTTAAAAAGGAAGAGACAATTAAATATATGGAAGATAAATTCCAAGTAAATGTTAATCAAGAATAATTTCTTGGGCTTATATTAATAATTTAGTTTATAATTAATAATTGAATTTATAAATAATTAAATTTATTAATAATTAAATTTATTAATTGAGAATAATTAATGTTTTAAATAATTAAGGTGATATGTTGCCAAGAAAATACGGAAAAGCAGCAAAAAAATGTAGTCGTTGTGGAGATCATTCTGCTATGGTCAGTCGTTACGGACTCATGTTATGTAGGCAATGTTTTAGAGAGATTGCTCCTAAAATTGGATTTAAAAAATATAATTAGAGGTGTTAATTATGACTCTTATGGATCCTCTTGCTGATGCTCTTACTAATATAAGAAATAATGAACTTCAAGTTAATGAATCATGTTCTATTTCTCCTGCCTCTAAATTAATTGGGCAAGTTTTGAGCACAATGCAAAAAGAGAATTATATTGGTGAATTTGAATATATAGATGATAACAAGGCGGGAAAGTTTCAAGTTGAACTTGAAGGTAACATCAATCAATGTGGTGTTATAAAACCTCGTCATGCTGTTAAGAAAGATGAGTTTGAAAAATTTGAAAAAAGATATTTACCAGCAAAGAATTTTGGAATTTTAATAGTCACTACTCCTGAAGGCATCATGACTCATAATGATGCTAAAGAAAGAGGTATTGGTGGCCGTTTGCTGGCTTACATGTATTAGGTGATAAAATGGTTATAGCTGCTAATATTAAGGAAGAAATTGGTATTCCTGAAGGTGTAGATGTTACCATTGGTGATAATGTAACAGTTAAAGGACCTCAAGGCGAGATTTCTAGAAAATTTACATATCCTAATATATCTATGAAAAAGGAAGATGGAAAAGTAGTTTTAGAAACTCTCTTCCCTAAGAAGAAAGATAAATCCATGATAGGAACTACTCGTGCTCATATTAATAATATGATTATTGGGGTTACTGATGGATTCACTTATCATATGAAAATTGTATTTGCTCACTTTCCAATGAATGTAAAAGTTAGTGGAAATAAAGTCAATATTGATAATTTCCTTGGTGAAAGACATCCTCGTACTGCTAAGATTGTTGGCAGTGCAAAAGTTAATGTTAAAGGTGATGAAGTTACAGTCACTGGTATTAATAAGGAAGATGTTGGTCAAACTATGGCTAATTTAGAGCAAGCTACTAAGATTAAAGGAAGGGACCCAAGAGTATTCCAAGATGGAATATATCTTATAGAAAAAGCTTAAATAAATTTATTAATTAAAAAAATCATTATTTATGATATTATTGGTGATTCAATGAAGAAAAAATTCAAAAGACAAGAATACGCCAGATATAAAAAGCTTGGAATAAAATGGAGACGTCCAAGAGGGAAAACTAGTAAAATGAGAAGGTATGAAGCAGGAAAACCTGCAATGCCTGCTATTGGTTATGGTTCTCCTAAATCTGAGAGAGGATTACATCCATCTGGATTTAAAGATATTCTTGTTAGAAATATGTCTGAATTAGAAAATTTAAATCCTGATACTGAGGCTGGCAGAATTAGTGCTACTATTGGTAAGAAAAAAAAGGAAATGATGTTAACTAAGGCATCAGAATTAGGAATTAAAATTTTAAATAAATAATTTTTATTAGATAACAAATTTATTAGAGAATATAGTATTATGTATTGTATAAATAAATTTTAAATTAAAATAAATTTTAAGATTTTTTAATTTTAAGATTTTATGGATATATTGAGTAAAATGATTATTGATGAATAGTTATAATAATAAAAATACATTTGTGATAATATTTGTCGATAAATACTAAATGATATTTTATCTCATAATATTGATTTTAATTTAATAATATGTATTCTAATTAGATATATTGGGAGTATAAACTTATTGGATAAATAATAATTTTTATTTATATATTTAATAAGTATATTTCTTGTGTTATTTAGTATTATTAAAAGTTAAGGGAGCTTAAATCAATAATTAGGATTATGTTATAATTATTGTTTAATTAAGCTAATAAAAGCTAAAATGGAGGTTTATTATGAATCTTACCACTCAAAAGAGATTAGCTGCAAGTATACTCAAAGTTGGGATTAATAGAGTATGGATTGATCCTGAACAAATTGAAGAAGTATCAAGGGCTATTACAAGAGAAGGTGTTAAGCAGCTAATTGATCAAAAAGCTATAAAAGCTAAACCTCAAAAAGGTATTAGTAGTTATAGATCAAAAAAATTAGCTGAGCAAAAGAAAAAAGGAAGAAGAAAAGGTAGAGGTAGCATTAAAGGAGCTAAATATGCAAGAACTCCTAAAAAACAAGCTTGGATGACTACTATAAGGTCTTTGAGAAAAGATCTTAAAACTATGCGTGATGCAGAAGAGATTGATGTTACTACATATCGTAAATTGTATAGAATGGCTAAAGGTGGAGCCTTTAGAAGTAAATCTTATATGAAAACCTATGCCAGGGATCATGATTTGATTAAATAAGGAGGAATGAATTTGGCACAAGGATCAAAATATAAAGTAGCATTTAGAAGAAGAAGAGAAGGGAAAACTAATTATGATGCTAGAATGAAATTAGTAGATTTAGATAAATCTAGATTAGTAGTTAGAGTTTCCAATGCTAATGTTATAGTTCAAATTATTAATGTGGGAGAAAACGGTGATGAAACTGTTGTTTCTGCACATTCTAAAGAATTACAAAAATTAGGTTGGTTAGGTGGAACTAAAAACACTAGTGCAACTTATTTAACTGCTTATTTATGTGCTAAAAAAGCTTTAGACAAAGGTGTCGAGAAAGCTGTTTTAGACATTGGTTTAAAATCATCTATTAAAGGTTCTAAAGTTTTTGCAGCTGTTAAAGCAGCTAATGATGCAGGATTAGATGTTCCTTATGGGGAATCTATTGTACCTAGTGATGATAGAATTGCTGGTGAACATATTGCGGAATATGCTAAGTCTTTAGACGATAATGAAGTTAAAAAACAATTTTCTAAATATTTAGAAAGAGGACTTCAACCTGTAGATTTACCTAATCACTTTGAAGAAATTAAAAATAAAATTGAGAAGGCTTGAGGGGTACTATGAGTTTTAATATGGAAGACTGGGAACCTAAAACAAAAGTTGGTAGAATGGTCAAAGATGGTACCATTACTGATATTGATGAAATATTTGAAAAAGGTCTCCCAATAATGGAATTAGAAATAATTGATGCTTTAGTTCCTGATTTAGAAGAAGAAGTAATGGATGTAAATTTAGTCCAAAGAATGCATAAATCTGGAAGAAAAGTTAACTTTAGAGTAATTGTTGCAGTTGGCAACAAAAATGGTTATGTTGGTTTAGGCCAAGGCAAAGCTCGTGAAGTAGGTCCGGCTATCAGAAAAGCTGTTGATGATGCTAAATATAATATCATCAAAGTTAGAAGAGGCTGTGGAGATTGGGGTTGTGTATGTGGAAGAGAACATACTGTACCATTTAAAGTAGAAGGTAAAACTGGAAGTGTTAATGTTATTTTGATGCCTGCTCCTGCAGGTGTTGGATTAGCTGTTGGAGATGTTGGTAAAACAATATTGAAACTTGCTGGAATCGGTGATGTATGGTCTCAAACTAGTGGTCAAACTCAAACTACAGTTAACTTTGCTAATGCAATTTTTGAAGCTTTAAAACAGTTAACTAAAGTTAAAGCTAGTGAAAAAGATCTTAAAAATATGGGTGTATGCTCTAGCTAATAGCTATAATTAATATATATGTAATATATAGGTGATTAAATGTTTTTTGTTATTAGAGTCAGAGGTACAACTGGTGTTAAAAAAGATATTGCTGACACTTTAAAGATGTTAAGATTAAATAGGATTAATCATGGTGTTTTAATAGAAGATACTCCTAGTTTTGATGGTATGCTTCATAAAGCTAAAGATTATATTACTTGGGGAGAAATTGACTCTGAGAATTTAGCTGAACTTATTTCAAAAAGAGGAGAATTTATTGGTGGAGTAAGAATCACTGATGAACTTCTAGCAGAAAAAACACAATATTCTTCTATTAAAGAATTGGCTGATGCTCTTATTAATTCTGATGTTAAAGGAGAAGATATTGATATTAAACCAGTATTTAGATTACATCCTCCAAGAAAAGGTTATGAAGGTATTAGAAGCTCAATTAAAGAAGGCGGATCCTTAGGTTATAGAGGAGAATCTATTAAGGATTTAGTCAAAAAAATGAGCTAATAATCTTTTAACTAATGTAGGTGTTATAATGATTAGAAAAACTCGTAAAATTAATAAAATGAGAGGTTCTAGGTCTATTGGTGGAGGCTGCACTAAAAAAAGAAGAGGTGCAGGCCACAAAGGTGGTAAAGGTAAAGCTGGATTAGGCAAACATCACTGGACTTGGACCGTTAAAAATGATCCGAATCATTTTGGGAAATATGGTTTTAAAAGACCTCAAAAAATGATTAATAAAGTTAAACCTGTTAATATAGGATATTTGGATGATAATTCTGAGAAATTATTATCTAAAGGTATAGCAACTAAAGAAGGAGATATTATTGTTATTGATGTAACTGATTTAGGTTACGATAAAGTTTTAGGTAAAGGTAATTTATTAAAACCTTTGATAATTAAATCTCCTGAATTTTCTGCTTCTGCAGAAGATAAAATACAAGAAGCTGGTGGAGAAGCTATAAAATTATAGCTTTACTCTTGTATAAAACATTTTATATAATTTACTAATTTTAGATATTTATAAAATATCTATTTATATTAGTTTTTTATTGTTGTATACTATATAGAAATATAAATAAATATTAAAATAAAAACAAGAATATATATTAAAATATAATAATTAGATTATATATTGAGTATATAATTTGATTATATTAGGTATATATTATTATATTTAATTAAGTTTATAATAATTAATATGTCTAATTATTGAATTAGAATCTTTAATGCAGTTATTTGCTGAAATTATAAATAAATTATAATAGTCTATAAATATAAATCATTTATAGATGCTGTTTACAATTATAACAAATATTACAAGTACTGAGGAATAAAATGATCTTAGATTATTTAAAACCATTGTTTTCCATATTGCCTGAGGTAAAAACACCTATTCATAGGCAAGATTTCAGAGAAAAGCTTAAATGGACCGGTATTATATTGGTACTTTATTTTTTCTTAACACAAGTACCTTTATATGGGTTGAGTCCATTAGCAGTCGATCAATTTGCTCAAATGAGGGCCGTAATGGCAGGTAGTTTTGGCTCAATTCTCACATTAGGGATTGGTCCTATAGTTACTTCATCTATTGTATTACAACTTTTGGTAGGGGCAAAAATATTAAAACTAGACCTTTCCCGCCATGAAGATAAAGCATTGTTCCAAGGTACTCAGAAAATTTTAGCTATGGTATTCACAGTATTCGAAGCTGCTGTTCTTGTTTATACTGGAAGTTTAATTCCAACAGACCCATCATTATTATGGTTATTAATGCTTCAATTGATTATTGGGGCTTTATTAATACTTTTCCTTGATGAAGTTGTTTCAAAATGGGGTTTTGGAAGTGGTATAGGATTATTTATTGCTGCCGGTGTATCTGAAGCTATTGTTGTTGGAGCATTTAATTTTTTACCAACTCAAGCAAGTCCTGGTGTAATGCCTGGGATGATTCCTAAATTTATACAATCTATTGCATCTGGATCTCCTGACCCAACCATATTGATTCCTTTAATAGCTACAATTGGTGTTTTCTTAGTTGCTGTTTATGGAGAAAGTATGAGGGTAGAAATACCTATTTCTCATGGATCAGTTAAAGGGCATGGACGTATTAGAGGTTCAGTGGCTAAATATCCTTTGAAATTTATTTATGCTAGTAATATGCCGGTTATATTAACTAGTGCGCTTCTTGTTAATATTTCATTAATGGCAAGTGTATTTCAGAAATTAGGATTCCCTATTTTGGGTCAAGTTGCCAATGGTAAACCTATTAGTGGAATTGCTTATTATCTAACTACTCCTTCAAGTTTAGGTGTAGTAATTACTGACCCATTAAAAGTTTTAATATATGGTCTTTTCTTTATTGGTTGTTGTATATTATTCTCGTGGTTATGGGTAGAAATGAGTGGTTTAAGTGCTAAAGAAGTTTCTAAACAACTATATAATTCAGGAATTCAAATTCCTGGCTTTAGAAGTAGTAAGCGACAACTATATAAAATAATGAATAAATATATTCCTGCTCTAACAGTTCTTGGTGGTGTCTTTGTAGGATTACTTGCTTTTGGTGCTGATTTAACTCAGGCTGTTGGTGGGGGTACTGGTGTTTTACTTACTGTAGGTATTATTTATAAATTATATGAAGAAATTGCACAAGAACAATTAATGGATATGCATCCAATGCTTAGAAAATTCTTAGGAGATAATTAGTTATAATAAAAATAATGAATAATCAATAGTGAGGAGATTTAATTGAAATTAGTAGTATTAACTGGAATTCCAGGTTCTGGAAGCACTACTGTTCTAGAGCATACTTTAAAAAAAGTTAATTATGTTCATTTAAATTATGGGGATGTAATGACTGAAATAGCTATAGAAAAAGGTATTGTAAAAGATAGAGATGAACTTAGAAAATTGTCTCCTGAAACTCAAAAAGAAATTCAAAAAAAAGCAGCTGCAAAAATAAAAGAAAGTTCTACTGAGGATAATATTATTGTAGATACTCATTGTACTATATCTACTCCTTCTGGTTTTTTACCAGGACTTCCTAAGTGGGTTCTTGAAGAATTAAAACCAGATACATTCGTTTTAATTGAAGCTGATCCTGATGAAATAATGCTTAGACGGATTTCTGATGAGACACGAACTAGAGATTTAGAAATGTATGATGATATTAAGTTACACCAAGAAATGAATAGGGCTGCCTCTATGGCCTACGCAACTCTTACTGGTGCTACTGTAAAAATATTAGAAAATCATAATGATCAACTTGATGTGATTGTTGATAAATTATTTGAAATTTTATAGACATAATATATAAGAGGATAATAAAATGGTTTTAGAAATAATTTTCAATGGGCTTAATTGGGTTTTTGGCCCAATATTAGCTTTAGATCCTATGCCTAATAATCCAATGCTTACAATTTTTTTAATAGCAACTATTATTGCGTTTTTTACCACTTTAGCTAATAAATTGTTAGTTGACCAAGATGAAATGGAAGCTTCAAGAGAAGAAATGAAAAAGTTCCAAGAAAAAATGAAAGAAGCTCAAATGAGTGGGGATGCTAAAGCTTTAGCTAAAGCTCAAGCTATGCAAAAAGATGTTATGGCAAAACAAGGAGACATGATGAAAAATTCATTTAAACCATTGCTAGTGACTCTTATTCCAATAATGATAATGTTTTGGTGGATGGGTCAACCTACAAATCCAATTAATAATGTAATTGTTCACCTTCCTCAATTTGTTTACTATGTATTATTAGTTCCAGTTTGGCATGGTGTTTATGGCATGTTTTATGGAGGAGGACCATCTGCTCCATTTATTGCAGGTTGGTTAGGTTGGTACATAATGTGCACATTTGCTATGACACAAATTCTTAGAAAATTCATGGGCTTTAAAACAGGTTTTTAACCTGTAAGCCTTTATTATCATGATTTTTAACTTATAACTATATAATATATCTATTTATAGTATATGAGTTATTAATTTTATAACCTCTCATGATCAAATCTCGCTATAACAATAGATCATGTAATACTATTTAATATAAAAGAGATGCTAAATAATAATGTAATTTCTATTGAAAATAATGAAATTAAATTCTCTGTTGGAAAATAGTAAAATTGAATAATATTAAATATTATACTAAAAAATATTTAATAATTAAAAATATTAATTAATGAGATATTTATATAATTAATATATTCTTTAGATAATTAATATATTAATATAACTTAAAATATTTAGATAATATAATTTTAAATATTATAATTTAGATATTTTTTTAGAAAATGTTTAGATACATTAATATCCATATATAAAAAAATACTAATTTAGATAAGATATTAAATAATATCTAATAAATAATGAAATTTACATAAATTTAAAAGGTGAGAAAATGCCTGAATCAAGATATAGATCTAGATCATATAAAAGAATTAATAAAAAGACTCCTGGTGGACAAAATGTCCTAAGATATAAAAAGAAAAAACCAAGTAAGCATATATGTGCTGAGTGTGGTGCAGTTTTACATGGGGTTCCTAGAGGAAGACCATATGAAATTGGAAAATTATCAAAGACTAAAAAAAGACCTAATAGGCCATTTGGAGGATATTTATGTTCTAAATGCGCTCGTGATCATTTCAAATCAGAGGCAAGGTCCTAATGATTATAACAATCGGTGGTTTGGCGGGTAGTGGAACTACTACGGCAGCTGATGTATTATCAAAAAAAATTGATATTCCTTTTATTTCTGCTGGAGGTATCTTTAGAGATATGGCAAAAGAAAAGGGAATGTCTCTTTTAGAATTTAGCAAGTTTGCTGAAGATAATACTGCTATCGATATTGAACTTGACAAAAGACAAGCTGAAATAGCTAAAAATTCTGAAAATCTTATTGTGGAAGGAAGACTTTCTGCTTATTTTGTTGAAGCAGATCTTAAAATATGGTTACTCGCACCATTAGATATTAGGGCAAATCGTGTTTCAAAACGTGAATCTAAATCAATGGGAGTCGTTACTGAAGAAATAATTATTCGTGAAGAGAGTGAAGCTTTAAGATATTTAGATATTCATAATATAGATATTAATAATTTTGATATCTATGATTTAGTGCTTAATACTAATAGGTTCGATCCTGATAGTATTGCAAAAATTATATTAACAACATTAAAGGTGATATAAATGGCATCCATAGAAGTAGGAAGAGTATGTGTTAAAACAGCTGGAAGAGAAGCTGGAGAAAAATGTGTGATTATTGAACTCATTGATGAAAATTTTGTAGAAGTTGTTGGAGGTTCTGTTAAAAATAGAAGATGTAATATAAGTCATTTAGAACCTCTTGAAGAAACATTAGATGTTTCTGGCGACGTTGAAGCTATTAAAAAAGATTTAGAATCTTTATAATATTGGCTTATTTATAATAATAAATATTTTTTAATTATATTTATTATTTTATTACTTTTCATTATTCTTTAATTTTTTATTAGTTTTCTATTTTTATTATTTTTTAGTTTTTTTTATTAGTTTTCTATTTCTATTATTTTAATATTTTTTAGTTTTTTTTTTATTAGTTTTCTATTTCTATTATTTTAATATTTTTTAAATTATGGATTTTTAATAAAAAAATTTATTAGTATAATTTAAGAGTACATCAAAAAATTTATTAATTATAATAATAAAATATTGTTATTGTTTATAAATAACAATATATGAATTATATTTGTTATTAGGCTATTATTTAAGATTTATTATATTAAAATTATTTATCAATTTTTTATATTCTATTTTGGGGATATACTATGACTCTTTTAATAAAATCAAAAGCAAAAACAAATTCAAAATATGGTTCTAAACCTCAAGATAGGCCAATTGAAGAACATATATCTAAAGGGGTTATTAATTTAGATAAACCATCTGGTCCAACTTCTCATGAAATTGATTCATGGGTTAAAAGAATTGTACATTCTGAAAAAACAGGCCATGGTGGAACACTTGATCCAAAAGTTACAGGGGTTTTACCTATAGGAATTGATATTGCAACACGAGTTATTCAACTTTTATTGGTTGCTCCTAAGGAATATGTTTGTTTAATGACTTTGCATCAAGATGTTGATGAAGAAAATATTAGATCTATTTTTAAAGAATTTCATGGTAAAATATATCAAACACCTCCAGTAAAATCTGCTGTAAAAAGAGAACTAAGAGTTAGAACAATCTATTACGCAGATATACTTGAGATTGAAGGTCGTGATGTTCTCTTTAAGATAGGTTGTGAAGCTGGGACCTATGTTAGAACTTACTGTAATGATATTGGTGAGGCATTAGGAACTGGTGCACATATGGCTGAATTAAGGAGGACTCAGGTTGGATCTTTTACAGAAGATAATAATCTGGTAACTTTACAAGATTTAACTGATGCTTATTATTATTGGGATAAAGAACAAGATGATTCTTATTTGAGAAAATGTATATTGCCTATGGAAACAGCTACTGAACATTTATCAAAAGTATTCATTAGGGATTCAGCAGTTGATGCTATATGCCATGGTGCAAATTTAGCTTCAGGCGGTATATCATCACTTTCAGACGATATTAAAGAAAATGATGAAGTAGCAATATTCACTCTTAAAGGGGAATTGGTTGCTTCAGCTACAGCTCTTTTTAATATTGAAGATATATTAACCTCTTCTTCTGGGATAATGTTTAATACGAAAAAAGTTTTCATGAATACAGGTATTTATCCTATGTTATGGAAATAATTTAATCATTTCTATTTTTTTTATTTTTATTTTTTAATAAGTTTCTTATTTTATATTCTTATATTATATTCTTATATTATCTTATTTGCTCTATCATCTTTTTCGCTAATTTATTAATAATTGGGCTATTTTTATCATTTAAATTTTTTATTTGGGATTATATTTATTTTAAATATAGTTAATCTTATTATTTCTTTATAATATTAAAATTTAATATTATCCAAATTTATTAAAAATTCTGATGTATATTTATCTGTTAAATTTGTGGATTCATTTATATATGTCTCATATATTAAATTAGGTGTTCCATTTTTTAATATAGGGATTGAAACAAAATCAGGGCTTGTCGGATGTCCATCATTAGCTGGAACAAACTTTAACATACTCATTCCAGATATATTTTTTATTATCCTTTGACCTATTTTTTCTGATTCTTTATCATTTAATGGAGCTATAATAAAGTTATATTTTTCATAAACTCCTCTATTTCCATGAAAATCAACAACCAAATTATATTTTTTATTGTTTATATCAGGAACTACATAATCTCTTGCTAATATCTGCCCATTCATCCTTCCTTTATCAAAATTACTACTGTCTTTAGTAACATTTATTGTATAAACATAATAAGAATTATTCAATGAATTTGAATATCTTTTTAGATTTTTTAATAATGAATTATGGCATTGATATTCTAATGGGTGAACACCAATAATAATAGCTATTTTATTTTTTGAATTTGGATTTCCATAAGGGCCTTCAAGTGAAACTTTACCTAGCTGTGTTTCACCTATAACTTTAGAAGAAAGATTATTTTCTGAATTTATAGCAAAAATATAAGAACCTACCAGAATAAATACTAATATTATTACCATGAGTAAAATTATATTTTTCTTCATATTTCTTACTCCTTATTTTAAAAAAATAAAAAAATAGTTTCTTGCAATATGATTGGGTGTTTTTTCTTTATTTTATCTAATTTTAGGCAATATTTATAAAATTTTTAATAATATAATACTTTGCCATTATTGGTTTATTAAATAATTAATATCTCTTTTTAAACTTACTTCATTTTATATTGTATATTATTAGTTAATTATAATCTATTACAATAATATTATTTAAATTATAATCTTTTACTTTTTTATATTTATAACTATTTTTTAAATTTTATTTATTTTCAAAAATTATTTTTTTACTATATTCTATATTTTTTTATTTTATTTTATTTTTATTATATGCCTAATAATATCCTGTCAATATTTATTTAAAATTAATCATTTTATAATGATAAAAACTCTAAAAAATCATTTAAATATTATTAGTATTACTTTAATCTAAAAATAAGGGTTTTCAGTAATAACACAAAATTTATATAATGTATTACTGTATATTATAAGATGTAATTTTATTAAGTGTAATTTTATTAAATATCTTCTTATTCAATCATTATTGCATTATTTATTATTAAAATACTAAAGGAGGCTAATTATTCTAAAATTTAAAAAAATATCCATCATTATGATTTTAGTTTTATTTGGTTCCATGAATTTTTCTATTGTAAATGCTCATCCCGGGCATCCTGGGCATGAAGATTATGTAGATGAAGTTACTGTGGAGGATACTGAAATTCCTGATGATTTAAATCAAATTTCTGAATCCACTAATTCAAAAAATGAAAATTCTAATCTAAAATCTGATTCTACTAAGGATTCTAAAAATAAGAATTCTAATTACGAAGATAATATTCAAAGTAAAAATAATATTAATAATATTACTAATAGTACTAATAAATCTAATAATACTCAAAACAACTTTAATAATAATACAAATAATGTTTTAGGAAATATATTTTCATTAAATAATATATTGATAATTATAATAACAATTTTAGCTCTTATTGGGCTAATTGTGTTTTATAAATTTAAAATTCATTAAGATAAGATACTTTTAATTATACTTTTTTATATTTAATTTTTATATTTAATTTTTAAGTTTAATTTTTAAGTTTAATTTTTAAATTTTGAAAATTATCATTTTTTACATTATTTAATCAGGAGGAAATATTAATGCATTTACCAGATGGAATAATTCCATTAAACCAAGCTTTAATTTATTGGGCAATAATGATTATTGCTTTATCAATATTTTCATATAAGATGTCTAAAAATCAATCGGAGCAACGTTTTGTATTAATAGCATTATTATCTGTTGCAACAGTTGTGGCAACTTCGATTTCTATTCCTTCACCATTTGGAGTTCCAATACACTTTTTCCTAATTCCATTAGTCGTAATTTTATTGGGTCCTTTGAATGGGATTGCTGTATCCTTTTTATCATTATTGGTTCAATTATTTTTAGGAATGGGGGGTTTAACAACTTTAGGTGCAAATGTCTGTTCAATGGGTATAGCTCTTAGTATAGGGACTTATATTTTTTACATTCTTGTTTCTAGATTTAACAAAACCATTGGAATTTTTATTGCTACATTAATGGGAATTATTTTTGCAACATTAACTCAAATTTCAATTTTAGTGATTTCTGGATCTACATCATTAGAAACATTAATTTATTCATTATTGCCTTTCTATTTATTTGTTGGAATAATAGAAAGTTTTGCAACTACTTTGATTGTTTCTACAATTGAAAAAGTTAAACCTGATTTAATGACATTAGATAAATTTTAATTATTTTATTATCATGGAGAAAGTAAAAATGAAGCTTAAAGTGATTTTTATCATACTTATATCATTTTTTATAATAAATGGAATAAATGCGCATGGTGTAGATGTTACTGAAGATGTTATGGTATTGTCTGATGATTCAACTGGTATTATGGCTAAAAAATTAGCTGAAGACATGAATTTTGATGTTAAAGTTTATAAATTTACTTCTCAAGCAGATGTAGAACATCAACTTGAACATGCATTATCAAATAAGAATAAAAAAATATTAGTTGTTGCATATCAAAATGTCACTAATGAATTTTTAAAAAAGCATCAAGAGTTGTCTAATAGAATTATTGTAGTTAATTCTGATGAAGATTCTATTAAAAATGGTTTGATTAATTTAAAAGAGCTTAATAGCACTGAAAATACAAATTCCAAATCTTCTCAAATTTCTAATAATAATGTTGGAAATATGCATTTAGATTTCACATCATTAATTCTTATAGTTGTTATTATTGCATTAGTTTCAACAATTGGTACATTTATTGTAAAGAGAAAAAAATAATTTAATAATAATCCAATATTCTTAATTTTTTTTAACTTTTAATTATTTTTAACTTTTAATTATTTTTAACTTTTCATTGATTTTAATTTTTTATATTTCTAGTTATCTTAATTTTTTTCTATCATTGATATGGGTATAATTGCAATATAACAATAGTATTATTTCATTGAAGAGTATTACCATTTTTAAAATATTATATTTTTCCTTTAAATTATATATTAAATTTATAATACTCATTTTATCTTGATAATTATTACTATTGTTATGTTTATTTAAAATTACTTAAAATAATAATATTTATTAAATTATTCTTAATTTTTTTGTTGATATTTTTTTATCCATAGTTATTACTATTATAATTTTCTGGACTATTTTTATTTTATATATTATTTTACTATTTTTCAATAGTTTTTGGCATGTTTAATAATTTAATTATTCTTTATTTTAATTTTAAACATTATTTATTCTACCTAATTTTTACAAATATTTAAATAGTTATTACTAAAAATTCAATTTATATTAAGAGGTAATATAAAGAATAAGAGAATAAAAACTCATTCATATTGTTAGGATAGTTTTAATATTAAATAAAATATTATACTAGTCTTATTTTCATATTTTTAGCAATATTTCTTAATATAGTAATCTTTAATTTATTAGAATAAATATAAGGAGGTTTTAAATCATGAATAAAAATAAATTAAATATATTAATCTTAATTATTTTTTCTTTGTCTGTTTTGACGATAAGTGCTGTTAGTGCAAGTGAACCTACAACTATCAATATAAATTCTACTAATGGAAATTTAAATGAAAGTATTGATAGTGTTAATGATGATTCTGAAGGAATTATAAAATTGGCTGATGGTACATATAAAGGTACAAAAAATGTTAATTTAACATTTAATAATAAAAACATTACAATTATAGGTAATTCAAGAGATAAAACAATAATTGATGGTGAAGGAACTAATTGGAAGGCAAATTGGCTATTTAATGTTGGCTCTAATGCTCGTTTGTCCTTAATAAATATAACATTAAAAGGTTTTACAAGTTCTGGCGCTTTAAACGATAGTGCAGCAATTAGAAATGAAGGAGATAATTTATTTATTTCTGGTGTAACTATTAAAGAGTCTTCCCCTCAAAAAGGTGCTACTAATGCTATTAGGCCTACGTTAATTTGGAATAGTGGAAATAATTTTACTATAAAAAATTCTTTAATTATTAGTCCTGGTACTTTTGAAGGACCTGCAAGAACTATAGCTACTAGTGGAAATTATTCTACTGTAGATAATGTGACAATATATAACCCTAATAGATATGGTATTGATAATTGGGGGAATTATTTTACAATTAAGAATTCTTTACTTATAGAAACAAATCCTTTCGCAATATCTGCAATGGTTTGTTGTCCTATTCAATCAAGTGGAAATAATATATTATTTACAAATATCACAGTTACTAATTTTCCTTGTTGTCCAATAGCTTTTGATGGAAATAATGTTACTTTGTCATATATAAAAGGGTATAATAATTCTGAAACATTAAATTTTGCTGCAACTAATGTTACAATTTTACATTCATACTTTGATGGAGGTAAAGATTCTGCAATCTCTATTGTGGGTGGTGGAAATATATGGATAGAAAACTCTACTTTTAAAAATTGTAAAGATTCTGCAATTAACAATGCTCCATCGGCTTCAAGTGATAGTCCTGGATATAATGTAACTGTTAAAGACTGTTTTTTTGAATCAAGTGAAAGAGCTATTAAAAATGCTGGAGAAAATTTCACAGTTATAAACTCAAATTTTACAAAAAATTCTGGAGATTTTGGTGCAGGAATTTATAATAAAGCTAAAAATTTCTTAGTTGATGGATGTATATTTACAAATAATTATGCGGATAATGGTGGAGCAATCTATCAAGATGAAAATGGAACTATGAATGTCAAAGATTCCAAGTTTATAAATAATATGGCTGAATATGGAAATGCAATATTCCTACAATATAGTGAAATGAATACATCTAGATCTGAATTTATAAGTAACAGTTTATATAAAGGCACTAATGCAACCTATAAGGAAAATTCTAATATTTACAGCACTAGTTTAAATGTACTAAGTGCAAATCAAGCTTCAAATGGTGGAAAAATTACTTTAAAAATTAAATCTACTGGCATAAATGGAGTTAATGTAAAAGATCAGAGTATTATACTTAAGATAGGGTCAAAAACTATAATCAGAAAAACCGATTCAAATGGAATTGCAACATTTACATACGCTCCTACAACAACTGGAAAATTAAATTTCCAAGTTTTATCAAGTGATTCTAAGATAGACAATACACAATATAAAAAATCTACTGTTTCAAGTTCTATATCTAATGTTAATTTAACTATTATTAAAAAAATATCTGAAACAACTAAAACTATTAAAAAAGGCAAAATTTACACAAAAACTATCCAATTCAAAAATACGGGTAATATAGCAGGATCAAAAGTTGTCACAATTGATTTAAAAAAGTTTAAACTTTCTAAAGCTTCTTATAAATATGCTAAAAAAGTTTCTCTTAGGAATGGTAAATTAACTGTCAAATTTAATTTGAAAAAAGGGGCTACTGGTAAAGTTGTACTTACTTTAAAAAGATAGGCGTTTAAGATATAAAAATTTAATGAATAATACTATAAATAATATATTTTTTAGTAAACTGATGGTAAAAGGTTTTTTAATATATTTGATTATATTTTACTTAGTTAAAATATTTATTTTGTTATAAAACTTTTTCCATTATTTTTTTATTTAGTATAATGATTATCAAAACGTTTATATTAAAAATATAAGAATGATGATGTTAATGAAAGGGTATTTAATAAAATTTATTAAATAAAATATGTTAAATAAGGTGGAATTATAATTAGATTTAAGAGAATTATTTTAATATCTTTATTTATTTTTGCGGTTATTGGATTTTCTTCTAATATTGCTTTTGCTCATGATCCTTTTCCGCCAGAAATTAAGTTTGTATCTCCTATAGATAACTCTAATGTTAATGGTATGGTTAAAATAAAAACTTCTATAAGGACACATACAGCTATTGATGATAAAGGGGTTACTTTCAAAATATCTGGTCCTAATAACTATGAAAAAGTTATCTCTGATAAAAATCCTAATGATGGGTGGGAATGTGTATGGGATACTGGTTCAGTACCAAATGGAAAGTATACTATAAAAGCTGAAGCATGGGATGTTGATTATCCCGACGGGCCTGGAACAAAAACCATTTTTGTTAATTTGAATAATGTTAAAAAAGAAACAAAACTCACTGTTAATAATATAAAGACTTCGGAAAATACAAATGTCAATATAATGGCTACTCTAAAGGATAACTCAAATAAACCTATTTTAAATAAAAAAATACAATTTTCAATTAATGGAAAGGCATATAATGCAATAACGGATAATGGAGGAATAGCTAAAATCAATTTTAAAAGTAATAAAGGAATATATGCTATTAATGCTAAATTTTTAGGGGATAACGTATATTCTACTTCGTCTGGAACTGGAAAACTAACAATTGTCAAAAATTCTTATAATTTGAAAGTTACTAATATTTTTGCAGATAAGAATAAAAAAACTCAAATAAAATCATTATTGACATACAATAACAAAAAGATAGCTAATAAACTAGTTAATTTTTATGTGGATAATAAATATGTTGGTTCATCTAAAACTAATAAAAATGGCGTTGCCACAATAGATTACAAAGTTAAGTTATCCACAGGTAGACATACAGTTTCAGCTAAATATGGTAATGATTTGGTTAACACTGCTACTTTAAAAGTTAAATCTGCTGGTCTTTATTCTGTAATTACTACTAATAAAGCCAAACCAAAGGTAGGAACTTTAGTAACAATATTCTATAGAATAAAGAATGATGGTCCAGATAGTGCAACAAATACCAAATTGACTTATAAAATAACCAGTGGACTTCAATATGTTAAAGCAATTGGTAATGGTAGTAAAAAGTATAATTCAAAGACTAAAACATTTACGTGGACTATTAGTAAAGCTAAAGTTGGAACTTCATTAATAAAGCTAGTTTTTAAAACTAAAAAACCTGGAAGAGTTTTATTAACTCCAAAGATAACAACTGATACTTACAATACATATAATTCATTTAAAAAGGTTTATATTACTATTGTTTAGCTTTACTACATATATAATAAAAATTGATTTAATATTTATTGGGAATATATTGAATATAGTTATAGTTGTATAAATTATGATTATTTCTTTCTATTCATCTATTTTTATTATTTCTATATTTTTATTATTTCTATATTTTTATTTTAACAATTTATTTCTATATTTTTATTTTAACAATTTATTTTTATTATTTTTAATAGGAATATTTTTATATTAAATTAAATTTAATTATAATATTAAACTTAATTAATAAATTTTAAATCTCAATCTAAACTTTAAAAAAAAGTATGAACCGTAAAGTTTAAATGTTTTAAAGTTAAAACATTGTTTTATCCTTAATATGTAACTTTATTATAACTGATTATAGTTTTGAAGATGTCGTATTTTTAGCATTAATCAGATAAATATTGTTTATTAAGTATTTAATTTGTTGAAATTGATTTTTATGTCAAATTCACATTTTTAATAAGTTTTTAAAGCTTTTTTCTCGATGAAGTATGTTTCTTCTTGTGAAAACTATGTTTTAATTGCTAAATTATCTTGCCGAGATAGTCTAGCCTGGTAAGGCGCAAGACTGGAAATCTTGTGGGGATTTCCCCTCCTGGGTTCAAATCCCAGTCTCGGCGTTTATTGGTATATAAAACAATTAATGTACTTTTATTGATTATTCATTAAGTTTTATAAAAGTCATATTTTTAATACTTCTTGACTTTTTAATATTTTAAAAACTCTTGAACTTATTGATAAATTCTTTTGATTGTTATATGGCTGATAGTGTACTCTTAGGATTAATATAATTAATAAAGATCTTTTAATTAATGTTTTAAGGAATATTTAATGTTTAAATTCTTTAAATGTGTTTAATGTCATTTTAATACTTTTTAGTATTTTTTAATAGTTTTTAACATTATTAATATTTAATATTATTTAATATTTTTAGATTTTTAATATTTTTATATGTTTAATATTTTTTTAAAAATTTCTAAATATTAATTATTAATTTTTAATTATAGATTTAATTATTAAGATTTTTTTTATATTACTAATAATTTTAATATTGACTAAGTTTAAATTGTTGAAAACTGTGTTTTGTAGTGAAATTTCATACAAAATATTCGAATCCAGATTTTACGTCTCATGGGTTCGCTCTACTAATCGGAGGTTATTTAATGGAAGACGATTTTAAGCACTTGGTGCGTATTTCCAGAAAGGATGTAGATGGTAAAAAAACTATTGAACATGCTTTAACCGATATTAAAGGTGTAGGATTATCCTTATCAAGGTCTCTTGGTTTAGCTATGGGATTTGATTTAAATCAAAAAATAGGATATATCTCAGATGAAGATGTCGTAAAAATTGAAGAAGCTTTAGAGAATCCTCAAAAATATAACATACCTGAATGGATGTTAAACAGACAACGTGACTATGCTACTGGCGAAACTAGTCATTTAATTGAATCTGATCTTGACATGACTTTAAGAGATGATTTAAATAGAATGAAAAAGACCAGAAGTTACAAAGGCAGAAGACATGAAGTTGGATTGCCTGTTAGAGGTCAAAGAACTAAATCTACATTTAGAAAAGGTTCATCTGTTGGTGTAAGTCGAAGAAGAGGATAATTTAGTTTTTATGGGCTTTTTCTAAGATTATTTTAATATTAAGCTTTTTTTAAACTTATTTTGATAAATTATCTTAATAAATTATTAATTCATAATAATTTGTTTTAAATGGAGAATTATTTTTATAATAAAGATCTATTTATAATAAAGATATATTATTAAATAATTTTCATATCTTTAAGTTTAAATCTAAGTTTTTAATTGAAACATATTTAATTTTGTGTTAAAATAATGGTTTTAATCGAAATTATTGATGTAAGTTTTTAATTTAAAATACTAAGCTTTATTAAATAAACATTTTTAGATGTTTATTTTATATTAAATAATTAAAAGCTATTATTTTTATTAAATTATCGAATAGATTATCGGATAAAATTTAATTATAATAAAATTTAAGGAGATTATATAATGGGTCATCCAAGAAAAGCAAGAAAAAAATATGATACTCCACCTCATCCTTGGAATGCTGAAAGAATCAAGTCAGAAAATAAACTAATGGTCAAATATGGCTTAAAAAATAAGAAAGAGATTTGGAAAGCCGACACTTTAGTTAGAAAATACAGTAGGGAAGCAAGATACTTATTAGGTTTCTCTCAAGACCAAGTAGTGGAAGAGAAAAACGAATTAATTGGACATTTAACTAGACAAGGAATACTTGCAGAAAATGCTCAATTAGAAGATATTCTTAATTTAACTGTTGAAAATGTTTTAAGAAGGAGACTACAGACTGTTGTACACCAAAAAGGGCTTGCTAGAACAGCTAAAGAAGCAAGAATGTTTGTTGTACATGGTCACATAGCTATGAATGATAAAAAAATTGATTCTCCAAGTTATGTTGTTAGACGTGGAGAAGAAGATCTTATAGGTTATTACACTCCTGCTATAGCTAAACAAATTCAAGAGTATAATGCTGGAAAATCAGCAGGAAGACCTGTAGAAAGTGCAGATGCTTCTGTTGAAAACGCAGAGAATGTGAAAAATCCAGATGAAAATTAATAAATGGTGAAACAATGGCGAAAGATGAAAAATGGGGAATAGCTAATATTTACTCATCATTCAACAATACTATAATCACTGTAACTGATATCACTGGGGCTGAAACTATTTGTCAATGGTCTGGTGGAAAAGTTGTTCGTGCGGATAGACAAGAAGCATCTCCTTTTGCAGCTATGGAAGCAGCTACTAGGGCTGCTGATGATGCTAAAGAAAAAGGATTTGTTGGTTTACATATTAAAGTAAGAGCTCCTGGTGGAAACGGTCCAAGAAGTCCAGGTCCTGGTGCACAAGCTACTATTCGTGCTTTAGCTAGGGCAGGAATCAGAATTGGTAAAATTGAAGATATTACTCCAATTCCACATGATGGTACTGGACGACCTGGTGGTAAAAGAGGAAGAAGAGTTTAAGAAGGGTCTAATATGGAGATTGAAGTCAAAAGTAAAGATGAAAATGAAATTGTTTTCATCATTCGTGATGCAGAAGTACCTTTTATCAATGCTATTCGTAGAATTGCTATGATGGAAGTTCCTAAAATAGCAATTGAAGATGTTAATATTATTCAAAACGATTCAGCAATGTTTAATGAGGTTTTAGCTCACAGACTAGGATTGACTCCTTTAATTTCAAATTTTGATGCTATTGATGGAATGGAAATGGCTGATGAATGTGATTGTGAGGATTATTGTCCTAAATGTAGTGTTTCTTTTACTTTAAATAAAACAGGTCCTGGAGTTATTTATTCTAAGGATTTAGTTTCAACTGACTCAACAATAAAACCAGTATATGACACAATACCACTCTTAAAACTCAAAGAAAATCAAAATGTGGAATTGGAAGCAGTAGCAAAAATTGGTTTAGGTAAAGATCATGCGAAATGGATGCCTACTACTGTCTGTGCCTATAAACAATATCCTAAAATTACTTTTAATGAAGATGCTGAAGTTAATTATGATTTAGCAGATATTTGTCCTAGAAATATTTTAAAATCTGACAAAAGATCTAAAGTTTTAAAAGTACAAAATATTGAAGATTGTTCTATGTGTAAAGCTTGTATGAGAGCTGATGAGAATAATTATATTGATATTAGTTTTGAGCCAGAGAATTTCATATTTAGAATTGAAACTGATGGATCAATGCCTCCTGAAGAGGTTTTATTAAAAGCTTGTGATGTTTTAAATGAAAAAACAGACAAGTTTATAACATTTAGTAAAAATTAACATAGGGGATAAAGGAGAGAGAACTAATGGCTAGAAAAGTTATCAAAACAAATCCTAACCTCATTCAACTCATAAGAAATCTTAAAGATAAATCTTACAATGAAGAGGTAGCTATTTGGAAAGATGTTGCTCAAAGGTTAGAAAGAGCAGCTAGAAATCAAGCTGAAGTTAACTTGTCTGATATTAACAGGGTTTCAGAAGAAAATCAAACTGTCCTTGTTCCAGGTAAAGTTTTAGCTAATGGTCAACTTGACCATGAAGTTAGTATTGCAGCTTTAAAATTTTCAAAAACAGCTCAAGAAAAAATTGAAAAATCTGGTGGAGAATGTATTTCTATCAGTGAAATAATCGAAAAAAATCCTAAAGGTAGTAATATAAAGATTGTTGAATGATTATAGTTTATATAATGATTATTTAGACTATATCAAACTACAATTTAATTAATAAAGGTGTTATTAATGATTATTGATGGAGAAGGACATATTTTAGGAAGACTTGCTAGTATAACAAGTAAAAAACTTCTTGAAGGTGAGGAGATTGTTGTTCTCAATGCTGAGAAAATAATGCTCACTGGCTCAAAAGATTGGGCATATGCAAAGTATAAACAAAGACTTGATAGAGCGAGTATTTCTAATCCAAGAGATTTAGGTCCAAAATACCCAAGAAGACCTGAAGAGATATTTAGAAGAACTGTAAGGGGAATGTTACCGATTAAAAAATCTAAAGGAAAAACTGCATTTAAAGGTTTAAAAGCTTATGTTGGAGTTCCAAAAGAATTTAATGATTCAGAAACATCTAAAGTACCTGCTGCAGAATATGGTAATATCAAAAAAGGAATAGAATTAGGTGAAATATCAAAACTTTTAGGAGCTAAATTTTAAATTTTTAGTTAAATTCTAAATTTTTATAAATTATGTTTCTTTAATAGTTTTATTTATGGATGTGTTTTAATGAAAAAAGTTGTTCACACAAGTGGAAAGCGTAAAACAGCTATTGCTCGTGGTACTGTTCAAGAAGGTAAAGGTAGAATTAGGATTAATAAAAGACCAATTGAACTTTATTCACCAGAGCTTGCTAAATTAAAATTAGCTGAACCTTTAACTTTAGCTGGAGATATAGCTAATGATGTTGATATCAATATTAAAGTTATTGGTGGAGGAGTTATGGGTCAAGCAGAAGCTGCACGTATGGTTATTGCAAAAGGATTAGTACAATGGACTAATGATATGGATCTTAAAGAAAAATTTGTTCAATATGATAGAACAATGTTAGTTGGAGATCCAAGACGTTCTGAACCAAAAAAATATGGTGGTCCTGGAGCAAGAGCACGTAAACAAAAAAGTTATCGGTGATTCGATAAACTTTTTATATTTTTTTATACATATTAATAATAGATTATTTTTTTAAAATATTCTAACTTTGAATATTCTAACTTTTTTTGAATATTCAATTTTTTCAAATTTAAAATTTTTTAAAAATTTTAATATAAAATTTATTATATAATTGATTAGTTATTATATAATTGATTAGTGATTGAATTATTACCTTAAAAAATTTAATTTATAATTAAATTTGTATTTTAATAAAATTTAAAAAGGAAATGATGATTTAATATGATTCCTATAAGATGTATAAGTTGCGGAAAACCAGTTTCAGCATATTTTGATGAATATAATAGTCGGATGGCAGATGGGGAAGATTCAAAAGCCATTCTTGATGATATGGGTCTTAAAAGATACTGTTGTAGAAGAATGTTAATTACTCATGTTGAAACATGGGAATAATGTTTTAATATGATTTTGTCTACTTTAATTTTTAATTTTAATTAATATGGTATTTTTTATTATCTGTGAATATTTAGTTAATTATGGAATTAATGGGGATATAAAATGGCAACAAATAAATTAACAAGATTTGAAAAAGCTAGACTTCTTGGAGCAAGAGCGCTTCAACTTTCTATGGGTGCTAAACCTTTAGTAAAAGTATCTGAATCTATTGATCCAATTGATATAGCTGCTTTAGAACTTGAAAATAAAGTTCTACCCTTAGATGTTAAAAGGGATGAATAAGATATTAATTATAATTAGATAATAGTTAGTCTAATATATTTATTATAATATTATTTAGATTAAATAGTGAATTATCAATATATATTAATACTAATTTTATAATATTAATTATTATAATTATTATAATTATTATTCTTGTTATTGTAAATTATCAATAAATAGAATAAATAATAAGATTATAAATAATTTTATAATAAATAAATTATATTTCTATTTTTTTAATATTAAAATAAAAATAAATCTCACTAAATATTAAAATAATATTAAAATAATATTAAATAATATTAAAACAAAGATTAAATTTATATACTAAATAAGGATAAATTATGTATATATTAATATTAAATCTTATAATATTAGATTACATAATATATTAAATTACATAATGAAAATATATATAAAAATTTATAAATAATCAAATATTCTATATTTTGAAATCATAAAATTAAAATATAAAAAATATTTTTATAAATAATAAATTAATAAACTAATGAATTAATAATAAATTATTAAAAAATTAATAAATTATTATAAAATAATAAAATAAACAAAATTTAAATGATATGTAAGCAATGTTTTTAATGGTATTATAATAATCTATAAATCAACTTCTATTTTTATAAAAGATTTTTAATCTCATTATAGGTTATATAGTTGAAATTATAAAATATTGAATCATAATATGTATAATAATAAATTCTGAGATAAGTGCTTTTTATTAACTAGGATAATTTTCTTTGGATAGATTTTCTTTTAGTTATATAATTAGATGTAAATATTATACAATTTAGTACTATTTGCCTATTAATTTTAGGTTAAATCAATATTATGCTAAATTATAGTAATATAATAAATTATAGTAATATTATATTTCATTAATAGTAAATTATAGTAATATAATAAATTATAGTAATATTATATTTCATTATGTGTTTTTACTTAATTATGTTTCAATAATATTTTATTTCAGTTGATTATTATTTTACTTAATAAGTTTTATCTTATTCAATAATATGTTTATAATACTTATTTGTCTTATTGTTGTAGTATATGGGTTTTATATATTAATAAATCTTGATTAATATCCTTGGGGTGTTTTTTTGGATAGTGTTATAGAAGATGTTCGTGTTAGAAAAATTTTAGATAGTAGAGGAAATGCCACCGTCGAAGTGGATATTCTAACTTGGAATGGGTTCGGACGAGCTGCAGCTCCAAGTGGTGCAAGTACTGGATCTAGGGAAGTTGTTTCATTTCCTGAGGGTGGAGTAGACAAAATTATTAGCGAAGTTGAAGATTTGATTTCTTCTGAACTTATTGGAATGGATGCTGAAGATATTTCAGATATCGACATGGTTTTAAAAGAAATTGATGGAACTGATAATTATTCATCTATTGGTGGAAATACAACTGTTGCAGTATCTATGGCAGTAGCTAAAGCAGCAGCAGCTTCATATAATTTGCCTCTTTATAAATATTTGGGAGGGAATCTTGTTAATGAAATTCCCTATCCTTTAGGTAATATGATGAATGGAGGAGCTCATGCAGGTATTCATGCTCCAGATATTCAAGAATTTTTAATAGTTCCCTCTGGTGCAAATAATATTACTGAGGCAGTTTTTGCAAACTCACAAGTTCATAAAAAATTGAAAGAACTTATTCAGATTAAAGATTCTCTTTTCACTGGTGGTAAAGGTGACGAGGGTGGATGGGTTCCAAATGTTAGTAATGATGTTGCTTTAGAGATTCAAGCTCAAGCTTGTGAAGAAGTTGGGGATGAAACTGGAGTAACTATTCGCCCAGCTTTGGATATGGCTGCTTCTGAATTTTGGGATAATAATCAAGAAAAATATGTTTATTCTCAAGATAATGTTTCAAGAGATACTGGAGACCAAATTGAGTTTGTCAAAGATATTGTTGAAACTTATGACATGATATATGTCGAAGATCCATTTGATGAATCTGATTTTGAAGGATTTAAAGAGCTAAATTCCCTAATTGGAGATAAATGTCTTGTTTGTGGGGATGATTTATTTGTTACAAATAAAGAAATTTTAGCTAAAGGGATTGAAATGAATGCAGCTAATGCAATTATTATTAAACCTAATCAGATTGGATCTCTTTCTGAAACTTATGCAACTGTTAAATTAGCTAAAGAAAATGATGTTGCACCTGTTGTTTCTCATAGGTCTGGTGAAACAACTGATGAGACTATTGCTCATTTAGCTGTTGCTTTCGGTGCACCTTTAATCAAAACTGGTGCTTTAGGTGGGGAAAGAATAGCAAAATTAAATGAATTAATTCGTATAGAAGAAGAGTTATCTAATCCAATTATGGCTAAATTAGATAAATAATCTGATTTTAAAAATTAAGTAATTAATTTTTAGTATTTTTTAAAATTAATACTTTAAATTATAATGAATAAAATTTAATAAATTATATTTGATAAAATTTACAACTTATAGAGAGTTTAGAGGAGATATTATGGCAAAAGTAACTGTTGATTATGATAAATGTGATGGTGGAGATTGTGGAGAATGTGCAGACGTTTGTCCTATGGAAGTTTTAGTACTTGAAGGAGATAAAATAGTTATAAAAAATCCAGAGGATTGTAGTTTATGTGAAGTTTGCATGGATGTTTGTCCTCAAGAATGTGTTAATGTTGAAGATGATTAAATTTATATTAAACATTATTAACAATCTTTGATAAAGCATTATTATAACAATAAATGTTTAAAATTATATTATGAATATTATAAATTAATAAAAAGGTGATATATTGTCAGAACTATTAATACCATTAGAAGAATATTTAGCAGCAGGATTACATATAGGAACTCAACAAAAAACAAGTGACATGGAAAAATATATATTTCGTATAAGGTCTGATGGTTTATATGTATTGGATATTAGTAAAACCAATGATAGAATAATGGCAGCAGCTAAATTTTTAGCTAAGTATGATCCTGAAGATATACTTGTAGTAGCTACAAGACAATATGGTCAAGCTCCTGTTAAGAAATTCGGAGAGTTAATTGGTTGTAAATCAATTCCTGGAAGATTTATTCCTGGAACTTTAACTAATCCTAATTATTCTAAGTTTATAGAGCCAAAAGTAATTGTTGTGACTGATCCAAGATCTGATTCTCAAGCTATAATTGAATCCAAACAAAATGGTGTTCCTATTGTTGCTTTATGTGATACTGAGAATCTATTAAGTACTGTTGATTTAGCTATTCCAGTAAACAACAAAGGAAGAAAAGCTATTGCTTTGGTATATTGGTTATTAGCTAGACAAATATTAAGAGAAAAAGGAATTATTGGTGAAGATGAAACTCTTAGTCAAGATGCTTCAGACTTTGAATTAAAATTCTAATTTAAAAAGTGATAAATTTAAGATTTATAAATTCATATTTTTAGTATTTTATATATTAACAAATTATAATTTAATTTCTTAATTTCATTTGTTTGGAGATTTATTTGTAAATAATTTGTTAAATTTTTTAAATATAAAAATATTTTAAAAATATAAATATTTTGAATATGCAAATATTTTAAAAATATAAATATTTTGAATATGCAAATATTTTAAAAATATAAATATTTTAAATGTATAAATTTTTTAAAATATTAATTTTACAATCATTTTTCTGATTGGATAAAGTATTATTAAATAAATTTATTAAATCTAAAAAACATATTTTATATCATGATAAGAAAACCAGCTGTAGCCGGATTATTTTATGAAAAAAATCCAGATGACCTGAAAAATAAGATTGAATGGTGTTTTAATCATGAATTAGGCCCTGGAAAAATCCCTGAATTAGGATTAGGTCAGTCCATTGAATTTTTAAATAATGATTCAACAAAAAATATTGAAGAATCAACTAAAAATCAAAAAATATATGGGGCTGTTGTTCCTCATGCAGGGTATTCTTATTCTGGCCCTATAGCTGCTCATGCTTATTATGAGATAGTTGAAAATGGTTTTCCTGAAACATTCATAATATTATGTCCTAATCATACAGGTTTAGGTACTGGCATCTCAATATTTAAAGAGGGTATATGGAATACACCATTAGGAAATGTTGAGATTGATGAGGAATTTACTAAAGAAATGGTTTCAAACTCAGATTTAATTAATTTTGATACTTCTGCACATATTAAGGAACATAGTTGTGAAATTCACCTTCCATTTTTACAATATTTTTCTAATGATTTTAAAATTGTTCCCATTGTTATGTGGATGCAAGATATGGAAAGTGGATCTGATATAGCTAATTCTATTGCCAAAACAGCTAAAAAATTGGGAAGGTCTGTTTTAATTATTGCTAGTACTGATTTAACACATTATGAATCTAAAAATTTTGCTGAAAAAAAGGATAAATTAATATTGGATGCAATATCTAATATGGATGAAGATTCTCTTTTAAATGTTGTTAAAAATTTTGGAATTAGTATGTGTGGTTATGGCCCTACAATTGCAACTATTAAAGCATCAAGATTTTTAGGTGCAAAAAATGGGAAAATTTTAAAGTATGCGACTAGTGGCGACATTTCAGGAGATTTCAATTCTGTAGTAGGATATTGTTCAGCTATTTTCGATTGATTTATAATTAAATTTGACTTAGTTATAATTTAATTGTCTAAATAATGATATGTAATAAACAAATTTTAGATTTATTAATTGCTTAGATTTATCAATTGATAATAATGATTTTATAAATGATTTTAATAATATTATTGAATATATTCTTTCAAAAATTATTAAAATATTGCAGAATATATAAATTTAGAAAGGATTTTTGGGGTCTGTATTATTAATTCCTATTGATAATTAAGTATAATTTATTATTCCTAAACATCTTTCTATTAATTTGCAGTTTACTAATATTTAGTATAAAAATTAATATTCTAATTGTTATCATTTGTGATTATTGTCAAATTTATCTTATTAAATTTATATCATTTGTAATCATTGTCAAATTTATCTTATTAAATTCATATCATTAAATTTATCGTTTCTAGATGTGTAAAAATGGAAATTGTTGCTTCTGCTCCAGGTAAAACAATATTATTTGGGGAACATGCTGTTGTTTATGGCGAACCTGCTATTGCAGGTGCAGTTAATAAAAGAGCAACTATAAAATTAAGTGAAGCTTCAGGTAATGTTTCTATTTTCAAGTCTAATGATTTGGGATTTGAAGCTGAATTAGATACTGTAGCTAAAAGATATAAGTTAAAAAAGGGAAAACCTGGTATAATAAAATATATTTTGGAAATATTGCATAGGCATCATGATCATAGTCCTATTGAATTAGATCTTTCATTAGATATTCCTATTGGGTCTGGACTTGGATCTTCTGCTGCTGTAACTGTTGCCACTCTTGCAGCACTTTTTAAATATCATGGAAAAAAATTCAATAAAATTTTTATAGCTAAAAAGGCTCATGAAATTGAAAGTAGTGTTCAGGGGATGGCTAGCCCTCTTGATACTAGGGTAAGTACATTTGGGGGTTTAATTTATCTTTCTAAAGATAAAAAAATATCTAAATTTGATACAAATCTTAAATCATCTTTTGTAATTGGATATACCTCTAAAAGGGGAAATACTGGAAGAATGGTTAAATCAGTTAAATCTTTAAAAAATAGGAATCCTTTAATTATAACTCCAATTATTAAAACAATGGGAAAAATAACTGATGAAGCTAAAATGGCAATTATAAAAAGACAAGAATTTAAATTAGGAGAATTAATGAATATTAATCAGGGACTTCTTGATTCTATTGGTGTAAATACTAACGAACTTTCTCGTATGGTTTATCTTGCTAGAAAAGCAGGAGCTAGTGGTTCAAAAATTACTGGAGCTGGTGGTGGAGGAAGTATCATTGCTTGTTGCCCTAGAAATCAGGATCGTGTATTTAAATCTCTTAGTTATCATGATAATGCTATAAAAGTCAATTTTTCAAATAAAGGAGTCATTGTTAAAGAAATTAGGTAATTTGATACTTTAGTTTAATCTTTGATTATTTAAACTATTGGTGCATTTTTCATATATCTTAAACTTATTATTATAATAAATCATTATATATAATAATCCAGAGGGGATAATTCATAGATACTATGATTCATTAAATATGATAATTTAATATAGATATTAATTTAATAAATATAATAATTTAGTAGGCGTTTAGATGATAATTTTGAAACTTGGTGGGAGTATATTAACTAATAAAGATTCAAAAGAACCAGAAGTTAATTATACTAATTTAAATAGGATAGCTCTTGAAATTAAAGAATCTCTTATTAATAATGGAATGGACAATTTTAAAAATAATAATTCTAGTAACCAAAGTTTAGTAATTATCCATGGTGCAGGCTCTTATGGCCATCCTCCTGCTAAAAAATATGAAATAGGAAAAGAATTTAATAATGATCAATATCCTAAAAAGAGATTAGGATTTTCAAAAACTCAAATATGTGTAAAAAAATTAAATACTATTATATGTGATGTGTTGGTTAGCCATGGACTACCTTGTGTATCCATACAGGCTTCTTCATTTATTACTACAAAAAATAAGAGGATAAATAATTTTAATTTAAATCTAATTGAGAGATATTTGGATGAGGGTTTTATTCCTGTGATATATGGAGATGTGGTGCTTGATGATGAATTAAAAGTAGCTGTTCTGTCTGGCGACCAAATTTTACAATATATGGCAATAAACTTGAATCTATCTTCAAAATCAAATAAAAAAGAAGTTATTCTAGGTACAGATGTTAATGGAGTTTATACAAGAAACCCTAAAAAATATAAAGATGCAAAACATATTCCTATTCTAAACTCTTTAGAAGATATTGAAGAATTAGATACAACAACTAATATTGATGTTACTGGTGGAATGGTTGGTAAAATAAAAGAACTTTTAGAACTAGCAAATATTGGGATTGAATCTAAAATTATAAATGCAAATGAACCGGGTGCTATTATTGATGCACTAAATAATAAAGATATCAAAGGAACAGTAATTAAATGATTATTTGTTTTAATATATAATAAAATTATATTCATATAGAATAATCTTTTAAATAGTCTTTTAAATAGTCTTTTAAATAATATTTTATATATTGTATGTTAAAATATCACAATTTTATAATCATATAAAGTTTTATAATAATATAAAATTTTTTATAATTCTATATATTTTTATAGTTCTCAAAATAGTATTATATATAATATTAATATAAATAATAAGAAAATCTTAATAATAAGAAAATCTTTTTAAGTGAAATATAAGTAAACATTAATAAAAAATATAATTTATATGATAAAATTTTATATTAAGAAACTTTAATAAATTAAGGAAAAACAAAATGATTTCAGATAGAAAATTAGAACATCTATTATTATGTAAACACTATGATGTTCAATATAAAAATAAAAAGACAGGGTTTGAGGATATTGAGCTTATTCATAATGCTCTACCTGAAATAAATAAAGATGAAATTGATATATCAACTAATATTTTTGGAAAAAAATTAGAATCTCCCCTTATTATAACTGCTATTACTGGAGGTCATCCTGCAGCTTTAAAAATTAATAAAGAATTAGCCATGGCTGCTGAAAATAAAAAAATTGGCCTTGGTTTAGGCAGTCAAAGAGCAGGTATTGAAAATCCGGAATTATCAAATACTTATGGAGTAGCTAGAGAAAATGCTCCAAATACTCTTTTAATTGGGAATATAGGGGCTCCACAAATAATTGGTGATTCAAAAAAATCTGAAGAATTTGCTAATAATGCTATAAATATGATTGATGCTGATATATTAGCCATACATTTAAATGTACTTCAAGAGTCAATACAACCCGAAGGTGATATTGATGCTAATGGATATATTAATTCAATTGAAAATATTGTAAATTCTGTTGATATTCCTATAATGGCAAAAGAAACTGGTACTGGAATTGCTTCAGAAGAAGGTAAAATTCTTGAAGATATGGGTGTGGATTTTATAGATGTTGCAGGTGCTGGTGGAACTAGCTGGGCTGCTGTAGAAACTTTCCGTGCTGAAGATAAGTATATTGGTGAGTTATTTTGGGATTGGGGAATTCCAACTGCAGTTAGTACTGCGGAACTTTCAAATTCATTGAATATTCCTATAATATCTTCTGGAGGAATTCGTTCAGGTTTAGATGCAGCTAAAGCTATTGCACTTGGTGCTGATTCTGTTGGAATAGCATTACCTATATTAAAAGAAGCTTTTGTTGGACATGATGAAATTATAAAATTTATTAATACATTTAATGATTCTTTGAAAATAGCCATGTTTTTAGTTGGTGCAAAAAACTTAGAAGAACTTAAAAATTCTAATTTAATTATTAAAGGAGATACTAAAAATTGGCTAGAAGAAAGGGAATTCAACACAAAAAATTATTCAAGGAGGAAATAACTTGACTGTAGAAATTATTGCAATAGGTGGATATGAAGAAGTTGGAAAAAATATGACTGCTGTAAAGGTAGGTGAGGAAGTAATAATCTTTGATATGGGTATTCATCTTGATAGGATAAGTATTCATGAAGATACTGATATAGATAGGATGCATAGTTTAGATTTAATTGAAAGGGGTGTCATCCCTGATGATACTTTGATGAAAGATGTTGATGGTAAAGTCAAGGCAATAGTCTTTTCTCATGGCCATCTTGATCATATAGGGGCAGTAGCAAAATTAGCTCATCGTTATGATGCTCCAATTGTAGCTACTCCTTATACAATTGCTTTAATTGAAAGGACAATTAAAGGTGAAAGGAAATTTTCTGTTTCAAATCCTTTAAGGAATTTAAATCCTGGAGGTAAATTACAATTATCAAAAGATATTACATTAGAATTTGTTCAATCAACTCATAGTATCCCACAGGCAGTTTTGCCAGTTCTTCATACTCGAGAGGGAGTTATTGTTTATGCAAATGATTTTAAATTCGATAATCATCAAAAGATATCTCCTCCTCCTGATTATAATAGGCTAAGAGAATTAGGTAAAAAGGGTGTTTTATCTCTTATTGTTGAAACTACTAGGGCTAATGAATTTCATGAGGTTAAAACTTACTCTGAAAGAGTTGCTAAAATTATCTTAGAAGATTTAATGAAACAACCTTTGAAAGAGAAAGCAGGAATGATTGTAACAACTTTTTCATCTCATGTTGAAAGAGTTCAAGCTATAGCAGATATTGCAAAAACTAGTAATAGGCATATTCTATTTTTAGGAAGGTCTATGGAACGATATTGTGGTATAGCTGAGAATTTTGGAATATTAGATTTGCCGGATAATTCTAGTGTATATGGAAGCCCAAAAGCAGTTACCAAGGCACTTAATAAAGCTGAAGATAATAGGGAAGATTATTTACTTGTTACAACTGGACATCAAGGCGAACCTGATGCCCTATTACCTAGAATAGCAAGTGGGAGAACTCCTTTCACTGTAAGGCCTGGAGATAATGTTATAATATCTGCTCCAATTATCCCTAATCCTACAAATAAAGCTAATAGGCATATGATGGAAAGAAGATTAATCTCAAGTGGTGCTAGAATATATTCTAATGCTCATGTATCTGGACATGCTGGAAGGGAGGATCATAGAGACTTCCTTAGAATGTTAAAACCAAAACATATTATTCCTGCTCATGGAGAATTAGAAATGTTAGCTGCATATGGGGAATTAGCTGAAGAAGAAGGATATAGAATAGGTAGCAATGTACATATTTTAAGAAATGGTCAAGCTCAAGTATTTAATGAAGGATTTTCTTAGATTTCTTAGATTAATAAATAAACTTAATTTTAGTTTTTTAGGTAGGAGTTTAATTTTTTTTAAACTTTAAGCTTTGTTAATTCTCATAATTATTAGTATTTAAAATTAAAATTTACAACTTTTTAATGTTTAGGAGGGATATTCATGTCAAATGTTAATGATGAAGTAGGTAAAATACTCGGACAATATTCTAAAGATATTCATAAAGAAATTGGGGATACACTTTCAAGTATAGGTCCAAATGATCTTCGTGAAGCTTCAATTTATCTTACAAAAGCTGGTGGAAAAATGTTAAGGCCTGCTTTAACAGTTTTGGTATGTGAAGCTGTAGGTGGAACATTCTCAAGCTGTATAAAAGCAGCAGCAGCTATAGAGTTAATTCACACATTTTCATTAATTCATGATGATATTATGGATAAAGATGATATGAGGCGTGGAAAACCTTCTGTTCATAAAGTTTGGGGTGAACCAGTAGCTATATTAGCTGGAGATACACTATTTTCAAAAGCTTATGAACTTGTTATTAATTCAAAAAATGAAATTGATTCATCAAATCCCGAAGAATGTTTAAATAGGGTAAATAGGACTTTATCTACTGTTGCTGATGCTTGTGTTAAAATATGTGAAGGTCAGGCTCAGGATATGGGTTTTGAAGGAAACTTTGATGTAAGTGAAGAAGAATATATGGAAATGATATTTAAAAAAACTGGGGCATTAATTGCAGCTGCAACAGAATCAGGAGCTATTATGGGTGGTGCCGATGATAAAATTGTTTCATCAATGTATGATTATGGAAAACTTGTAGGTTTAGCTTTCCAAATTCAAGATGATTATCTAGATTTGGTTAGTGATGAAGATTCATTAGGCAAACCTGTTGGTAGTGACATAGCTGAAGGTAAAATGACTATCATTGTTGTCAATGCACTTGCAAATGCTAATGATGCTGATAAAGAAAGACTTTTAGAGATTTTAAAAATAGGCAATGAAAGTGGAAATTGTGATCAGAAAGATATAGATGAGGCAATTGCTATTTTTGAAAAATATGGTTCAATTCAATATGCTAAAGAGGTTGCACTTCTAAATGTTAAAAAAGCAAAGCAATTACTTGAAATATTGCCTGAATCTGAAGCTAAACATACACTTTCTTTAGTTGCAGATTTTGTTCTTAATAGGCAAAATTAATAAAATTATTTTTATAAAAAACTTTTGAATTATTTAATTTATTTTATATTTAATTAAATATTTTAATTAAATAAATAATTATTAATAAGAATATATTAATAAAAATTAAAAGATAAAATATAAAAATTAAAGATGAAAAATAGATATAAAACTAGGATATAAAACTAGAATATAAAACTAGGATATAAAACTAGGATATAAAACTAGAATGTAAAATATTGAATATAAAAATTGAATATAAATATAATATAAAATATAGAATCTAAAAATAAAACATAAAAATATAATATAAAAATAAAATAATCTCAAAAATATTTAATATTATTTAAAAAAAAATTAGGTGTTAATTTGACTGATGAATTAGAAATAATTGAAAAACTATTAAAAGTCAATATAGATGATAAGGACAATGGTATTTTTAACTCTCAAATTGAAACAATTAATGATTTAGTAGTTAGTGATTTATCAACTGGGGATTTAATTGATGTTCTAATAGGAATTCAAATTCAAAGAGTTTCATTAGGTTTTAAAAATGAATTAGAAAATAAAAAATTAAATAATTCTTGTGAATCTGCTGTTGAAAATTTAATTCAACTTCTAAATTTAAAAGGAGATACTGAATGTGACGTTTTTAATGGGGATGCCTCTATAGAAATAAACCCTTTTAATATTAATCCTTAAAGAATAATTTTGTGTTATATTTTTATTTTAATATCTTAGTTTATTTTTTTATTTTTTTTAATATACTACAAATATAGTTAATATAATTACAAATAATAAATATGTATAACTACTTTATCATATTTTAAAAATTGGGCATTAAATTTAAAAATTATGGCCCAAATTTTTTGTATTTTATTTATAAAATTTAAAAATAACTTTAATAAAAATAGGTCTAATAAAAATAGATTTAATAAAAATGGATTTAATAAAAATATTTAATTACTTTTTTTCCACCATATTAAAACCCAATCTGCCTTATCATCAGGATTTTCTAACATTCCCTCACTATTCTTTTTTAATTTTTTATCTAAATAGTTATATAACTCTTTTTTCTCTTCTTCTGTTAATGTATTTAATTGCCATTTACCATTTTCCATTGCATCTTGAATTGTTTTATATTTTCTATTTGAATTAATTTCAAGATTCTCTATATTTGGATAAATGCCCATATCTATAAGAATATTAAAAATGTAGCTATATGGTGCAAAATCATTTGTTTTTTTACCAATACTTTCATAAAAGTCATTTTCAAATTTCCAGTTTTCTGGCCCAAATAGGGTCATATAAACGTATTTTTTTGATATTTTATTTATATTTTTTAATGTATCTTTTATTGGGAATATTCCATTTATTGATCTTGATAAAAGAACTATATCATGTTCACCAACTTCTTCTAGTGATGCTTCTTCTAGTTCTTTTTTAATTGTTTTAACATTATTAATATTTTCTTTTTCACATTTTTCATTTAATATTTCAAGCATTCTTGTGGATGAATCAACAGCAGTCACATATTTAGTTTTTTTAGCTAAAGGTATTGTAATTGATCCTTCACCACAACCTAAATCAATAATTGTGTCTTCCTTTGAAATCCTCATTTTTGAAAATAATTTTTCTTGATATTCATCTTGTTTTGATCTTTTAGAAAACTCATCTGCTTCATTATCCCAATTTTTCGGTTTTCTTCTTTTTTGATGTAGCTTTTCTTGCCAAAAAAATTCCCAATCTATATCTTCAGGTCTTTTTATACAGTTTTTGTCTTTGATTATAACACCTTCTATTGCTCTTTATCAATAGTTTTCATAATAATATTATACTCAATTGTATATATTAGTTGTTATAATTATTGTTATGTTGAATTAGTAGGAGGAATCATAATTAATTTCCCCGTAGTTGGATCTTTATATACCGTTCCCATATTTTCCATGCCTTGACTTTCTCCAGAAGCAACATCAGCTGTTCCGTTATAATCTTCTCCTTCTTCTACTGATACAGCTTGTTTTATGGCATTTGCCATTTCTTTTTTTTCTGCTGGTGTAGAATCATTGAATATTACGCTTTGCATATTCATTGACATAATAGCAAATATCAAAAAACCCACAGCTAATACAAGCATAGCATCAGTTAAATTCGCCATTCCTGCTAAAGGATCATCATCACCACTACTTTTTCCTAAAAATCTTCTTTTTTTAGACATTTTATTGACCTATATAATATTTTTATTCTAATATTAAATCAATATAATTTAATTAAAATTTTCATAACTTTGATTTTGGTTTAAATAAATATTTTACTGGGTTGGTTAAAAGATTTAATATTTTATAAAAATCAAACTTTATTTTATAAATCTATTTTTTTCTATTATCTCTAATGTTGAATTTATTAAAACTTCAAAATTTGATAAATCTTCTTCATACCAACGTTTTCTAAGTTTTGAAACAACATAAGCAACAGCTGATGCAGCTAATCCTGTTACTGTAGTATCAAATGCTATTATTATTGCTTGAGCTAATAAATCTATGTTACCTGCTCCAAGAGCTGCAAGTCCTGGCCCCATAGGGATTAAAGTTCCCATAAGTCCAAATGTTGGTCCGAGTCTTACAACCATGTCTGTTTTTTCAACTGCTTTTTCCATTCTTAATTCTTCTTCTTCAATAATTTTATCTGCAAAAGCTCTTTTAGTTTCAGTTCCAAAATCTTCATTATTTATAACTTTAATCATTGCTGTTTTGTATTCTTCACTAATTTCAGATTTTTGAATTTTTTCTTTAATTTCTTGCAGATTATTTAAATTGTTGATTGATCTTATCAAACCTTCACTTTCTTCTAATTTAAACTTTTTTCTAGAAGTATATTCGGCTATAAGGCCTCCAACACTTATTAATGCAAATATTACAAATAATAATAATATGATTATAACGGGTATTAATAAACTTTGGGATATCGCATGTAAAATGCTAGTTAAAATTCCGCTTCCTAAAATGTCCATAGTATCTTTTCTCTTTTATTTAATTTTTTATCTAGTATTTTAAGTTTTTATAAGGTTTTTAATTTTTTATCTAGTATTTTTATTTTTTACAATTTTGAAACTTTTATCTTTATTTTCTTAATTTTTTATTATTTGGTGACTATTTTATTAAATTTTTAAATTTGGATATTATGCATTTAAATTAAATTTTTAAATCTTTTAGATTTTTTAATAATAAAACCTAAAAATATGGATAAAGCAACTAATATCAATATGTATATCACCATATTAGTTTCTGGAAAGGATAACTGGGTCATTTTTTCGGTTAATATTTTCTGTAAATTTGGAACAAACATATATAATGTGAAATATAATATTCCTGAAAGTATTAAATAAAACCCAAAAATTCCATTAAATAATCTTTTAGGAGTAGTTATTTTTTTGTATAATATATAGTAAGTCATTATCATCAAAATAAATGTAATTCCCACTGAAATTAACCCCAATTCAAATATAGATAGCCATAATGAAGGAGCTACATATATTATATTTACTAAAATAGCTAAATAACTGCAAATAATTAATAATATTAATGAAAGGTCTTCTTTTACTTGGTATACTATTTTTGAATATTTTTTATTTCCTACTTTCTTATTTTCTGATTTTGTTTTAAAATCTAAAATGAACCTATAACCAGTATAAATCAATATCATTCCAATAATGGTCATTATAAAACTTATATTATTATTTATTGTAGGAATTATGGCTTTACTAAAAAGATTTGAAATAAAAACTGAAACTAAAATCAATAAATTTAAATAAACTGCTATTAATATTGAATTATTTTTATTTATAGAATTATTTCTAAAAGAAATAGGCATGGCTATTGAAGACAGCACAATAACTACTATAAAAGATAAAGTTTGTAAATCTATCATATTTCCACCTTAAAATGAGATTTTTTTATCTCTTTTTAATATATATCCTACGATAATTGAACCTAAAAGAAGTACAATAATAAATATTCCTAAAATTTGGCTATCTTCTATTTTAAATAGGCTTTCATCATCATCAATGTCTATTACTTTGGCTTGCTGTATTGAAGATTTAGCTGCAGAACTAACTCCTGAGGATGATGAAGTTCCTTCACTTAATTTGTTAGAAGAGGGGTTTAATCCTCCAGGAGGTCCACTACCCTCTCCATTATCTCCAAGACCATTTCCTCCATTACCTAGCCCTCCGTTTCCTCCATTACCTGGGCCATTATTTCCTCCATTAGTGGGAGTTTTTCCATTATTATTGTTATTTTCGGTATATGTGATTCCTGTTTGAAATCTTTGAACTCCTGCTATTGCATTTAAAATTGATCCTGCCTGATTTTTGTCAAAATCTTTACCAAAATTAGCAATAGCTACTCCATTAACAGTATTAATCTCTATCCTTTGTCCACCTGCCATGAATATCACGCTTATTGGAGGTAAATCACTCATAGTTTGACCATTATATGAGAAGATTCCCATATAAAGTCCATTTCCTGCACTTTTAAGATTAAATTGTATTAATCCAGATCTCAATTTAGGGCATATATTAGCTAAATAGTCAACATTAGCTCCATACCAGTTTGGTCCAATTTCTAATGTTTCATAATAGTTTGAATCTCTAAGCTCAACATCCTTTCCAGAATTTGAGGAGATATCATTTGAGGAGATATCTTTTGTTTTACTATCGATATAATCTGGGCCAAAACTAATTCCTTCTACATTTTGATTAATAGAATTAGTTTTCATTGTAAGATAAGAGTTATCAATAGAATTTAGTCTTACACCATAATAATTGCCAGAAATATTATTATGTGTTAAAACAAGATTTGTTAGAATATCTTCAGTTAATATTCCATATTTTTCGTTATTTTTTATATTATTATATTTAATCTGAGTATATCTGGTTTTATAAGAATATATTCCGGATTGTTTATTATTATACACTTTATTATTTGTTATATCTGTTTTATTGGTATTTTTTAAACTAATTCCATTATCATTATTTGTGATAACATTGTTTTCAATATCTGCATCATTAGTATTCTCTAAAGATAGTCCTTCATTATTATTATCTAATTTGTTATTTTCAATATCTAACTTATTACTATCTGTTATGCTTATTCCTTCATCAGATTTAGTAATATTGTTATTGTTTATAGTCACATTAGAACTTTTTTCAACAGAAACACCTGAATTTTTAGCACTTATATTATTTTTTGATATTTTAATATTTCTAGTATTATTAACTGTTATTCCATTTCCATTGTCATTATCCAAATTAAAACCAGATATTGTTGTTCCTGATGCAGAACTTCCATTTATAAAAAATATTGTCTTTAGTATGTTAGAATTATCTGAATTACTTATAATTGTTCCAGAGTTACTTATAATGTTTATTTTCTTATTTATTGTTAATGTTAAATCTTCATAAAAACTTCCTAAAAAGTTTATAGTATCTCCCACACTTGCTTTATCAATAATTTTTTGTATTTGATCGCTTAATGATAAACCAGTTTCATTATATGAAGAAGCATCATTTATATTAATTGTTTTAGCTGAAACTGTATTTATGCTCATTACAGCTATTAAAACAATAAATAATAAAATAATAAATACATTATTTTTGTTTTTCATATTTTCCTCTTTTGTTTTATTTGTGAAATGAAAATTTTATCAATAGGATTGCTTTAGCACATCCTATAAACTTCTTAATATATTGGAACTCTTATAATTTTGAGAATTATTTTAACTCATGTTAAATATTTAATAGAAATCATTAATATTTTTTTAAATTGATTTTATATTGTTAAATTCTATTTAAATCATTTTAAATTTAATATATCACCAATATTAAATCAAAATAAAATTTAAATAATAAAATTTTTTTTATATTTATAACAATATAAAATCATCAACGTTATATATATTATTTCACATTGTATTTAAAAATTAGTATTTTCATGAGAATTTTTTATTATATTATTTAAAGCTAGATAAAAAAAGTTAAAAATATAATATAATTAATTTAATTAAAGTTAGATAAAAAAAGTTAAAAATATAATATAATTAGTATAATAAATTAGTTAGTCTATTTAAGTACATTAAAATAATAATATTAAAAATAATAATATTAAAAATAATTTAATGAGACTATTGGGAATAATAAGTTAGATATATTAAAATTAATATGATAAAAATATTTTAATAAAAATATTTTGATTAATAAAATAAATAAGTTAAATAATAGAAATTATTTATAACTTATTTAAATATAATTAATCAAAGGTCTATGATTTAAACCACTTTAACATTCTTATTTTCTTTTTTACCATTAACATTGAATGAAACTTTTTTAGTTCCTTTTGTTGTTCCTTTAATTTTCATTTTAAGGGTTATTGATTTTTTAGAAGGTAACTTTATTACCCATTTATTTGCTTTTTTATTGTATTTGGTTTTATAGTTTACATTGTATGTTTTTAGTCCTTTGGATGGACTCATTCTAACTTGTATATTTTTAGAAGAAGTTCCATAGTTTTTAATAGTTGTGTATGCAAGGAAGTATTTATTTTTCCTAACTTTTGATGCGCTGACTTTGTTCACATTTTTAATATCTACTGCTTGATTTACTTTTAAAGTAGTTAAACTTGATTTCTTATTGAATCCATCACCAGTTAGTGATGCTGTATTTTTATAAGTTCCTACTTGATTAGGAGTTATATCTATATTTAGTGTAGCTTTATCTCCTGCATTTAATGTGTTAATTGTCCAAATTTTTGTATTTTTATTAAATGAACCAATATTGCTACTAAAACTTTTTATATTGAAGTTAGGTATCATATCTTTAACATTGATACTTTTTATTATTTTTTCTCCAATATTTGTTACAGTTATTGTGTATTTTGTTGTTTGTCCAGTTTTGATACTTGTTGTAGATATCTTTGATCCTATACTGATTAGTTTTTCAGGTATGTCACTATTATTTATTGTCAAAGCATTCTTACTTAGGTAATATGTATAAACTTCATTTCCACTAGAACTATAGTTATATTCTCTGAAATCAGCTATTCCTGTTCCATTAGTAATCAATATATTTTGGTATTGACTATTATTATTTAAATAAATTTTTGCATAGTTAGAAATCATTTCTGGCACTGTTTTATCAGTGTCATTTGTTTTGAAAGTTAATTGGAACATTCCTTTTGATATTTCAGATAGTTCAGTTATTATCATCCCGGTAGTTGTTTTAGAACATAATCTTACCATACTTCTGTCATTTGCACCATAAAAGTTATATCCAATAACTAAAATTGCCCTGTGTTCATCATCAGTTTGTACTCTTTGAATTTGGAACTCATTGAAACCGGTATTATATAATAAATAATTATACTCAATTGTTGGTTGACCAGAAGTATTGGTACCACTATCCATATATATTCCGTTTTTACCGTTATATGTTATCATATTACTTATAACACTAAAAGCATTATAACTACTATTGATATAAATTCCTGATTGGCCTTGATTGTTTATGTAATTATATAATAATTTTATATTATCTTGTAATCCACCATTATTATTGAAATATGCACCAAATTCTCCATTATTAGAAATATTATTATATGATACTTCAGTACTGTTTGTATTTCCAGTTGATACTATTCCATTATTGTTATTTGTTATTGTATTATTTTTTATTAAAGTATTATTTGTGTTATTTGCAAATATTCCAGTTCCTGAATTTTTTATGGTATTATTGATAAAGGTTATATTCAAACTATCTAATACTTTAATTGCAATGTCCGGAGCTGTAATATTATTATTGTCAATTTTTATATTACTTGCATTTTCAATAATAATTCCAGTTTCTCGTGCATTAATGTTGAATCCTTCTATTATTGATCCGTTTCCACCACTTAATATCCTGAATATTGGGTCTTCTGGATGAGCTGGACAAGTACTAAGTGTTGTTCCAACATCACTCACTATATTCAATGTTTTATTTATAATGATATTTGCTAAGTGTGTATATGCACTACCTTTAAATAGTATGGTATCTCCACTTGAAGCATTGTCTATTATTCCCTGTATATGGTCCATATTATAAGGCATTCCTTGATCTTCAAAATCAACTACTCATGTATTAGATGCATAGTTGGCACTGAATCCTAAAGGAGATGAAACTAATAATATTGAAAAAATAGCTCCTAAGATGAGAATTCTTTTTGGATTTATTTTAAACACCTCTAATTTTAAACTTTATATTCAAATCACTAAATTTTATCTTTTAATTAATTTTTGAGAATTATCTAATATTTATAAAAATAAGACAATCAATATAAAAATAATATTAATAATATTAAATGTTTTTATTAGCATTTTTAATTTATAATAAATCTTATTTCAATATTTTATTAATAATAAATCGATATTTTAAATTTTTATTAGTTTTAATCTATTTTATTACATTTTTAGTATTATTGAGTCTTATTCTATAATTTTATTAACAATAGTTATTTATTTTTATAAATATTAGTATTATTATTATTAACTAAAATATTACTATTGTTTGATTTAACAATAATATTAAAAATAAACATATTAAAAATAGATCAATTTTAAAATAAAAATTATTAAATGAGAATATAAAATTCTCATTTAGATAATAATTTATTTAATAAATTTATTTAACAACTTTAACAGCTTTTGTTTGAGATTTACCATTAGTTGAAACTTTTATTTTCTGAGTTCCTTTTTTAGTTGCTTTTACTTTCATTTTAAGAGTTACTGTCTTTTTTGAAGGAACAGATTTAACTGTCCATGTTTTACTGTTTTTGTTGTAGGATGCATAACTACTTTTACTTACAGCAGCTATTTTTAATCCTTTTGTGGTAGCTATTTTACTAGTAAATTTAGAAGAGTTATCTAATCCAGTATTTTTGATTGTAGTTGTTACATAGAAATATTTGTTCAATTTTACTTTGCTTGCACTGAATGAGTTACTGCTAGATAATTTAATATCTTTGTTTACTGTTAATTTTGTTGCATTGGTTGAAGTATTATTTTGGGTTGAAGTTTTCAATGTTGAAACAATGTTTTGAGTTCCTGCTTTTTTGGTTGTTACTTCAAGGACTAATGATGCTGTATCTCCAGCGTTTAAGCTGTTTATTGTCCATTGGTTGTTAGCAAAGTTTCCAATTGATTTGTAGGTTACAGCAGAGTTTGCAAGATTTGATAATATTCCAGTATCTACAGTTATTGGGCTTGATGTTCCATTTCCATTATTTTTAACAGTTATGGTATAGACTAATTTTGCTCCATTGGTTACAACACTAGTACTTATTGTATCTGCGATTGTTAGAACAGGTTCTGTTATTGGGGTGTCTTCTACATAGTAATTTTTGACAATGTTGAAACTATTGTTTATTTCATTATTCCATTCGCTTTGGGACCAATTCATTGCTTCACGATAACCATTACCATTTGCAGTTATGTTGTTGTTATCAGTTATATTAATTTCTTTTGCAATATTTGACTCAGGAATGTTTTCTAATAATATTCCCATTAATGTATTGTTACTTATATTATTGCCATCTATTAAGATATCATTTACTTGAGTTGGTGCTCCATGATTTGTGTCTCCAGCTTTAATAACAATGCCTATGTTATTATGTACAATTGTATTGTTTAACATAGTAGCACTTTCAGCAGCTTTAACTAGACCTAATCCAATTCTACTCATACCAGTAATGTTATTGTTACTTATTACTATATTTTTAACTCCTCCTCCAAAGAAGATTCCATACTGAGCATTTGTAAGATTGTTATTATCAACTAAAATGTTTCCTGCATTTTGGAAAAATGACATTGCATTTCTTCCAAGGTCGTGGAAATTACTGTTAGTTATTACAGTATTATTTCCTCCACCAACACCAATAGCATCACGGAAGTTTGTTGCTATAACATTATTTATTGTAAGTCCAAGTACTCCACGAGTATTAATTCCAGTTCCATTGTTGGAATTATTTCCATTAAGGGTTAAGTTATCTAAAGTTATATTACTTGCTCCATTAGCTACATTTACTGTAGACATAGCATTTAAAGTAAAATTAGATATTGAAATATCTTTGTATAATTCAGGAGTGCCATTACCGGATACTAAATTAAATATGTATGTGTTACCAGTTTGAACCCCACTTATTGTAGCTCCATTACCCAAAACTGTTAATGTTTTATTAATAATGATTGAACCATCGATATTATAAACACCATCAGTAGCAAAACTTATTATGTCTCCTATTCCTGCACCATCAATAGCTGCTTGAATAGCAGTTAAATCTGCTCCATTATCAATATTTACTGTTGCTGCAGATGCTGATGAAGTCATCGTTCCCACAGCTACAAAAAAGACTAAAAGGAACATTAATCTTAATTTTATATTTTTAATTTAATCAACTCCAATTTTTATCATAAATTAGCTTTAGTTTTTAAATATTACTATATACTTATAGCTAATTTCATTGATTTTTTACTAATTTGTTTGATTAACAAGACTTAAAAATAATTAAAAAAATATAATAAATCTTATTTAAATCAATTTACAGTTATTATTTAAAAAATCAGATACCTATTTACAATATTTTTAATATAAAAATCATTTTTATAGCTTAAAAGAATAAAATTTTTAATATAACGTATTTCTAATATAAAAATCTAATTATAAAAGATTTTTATGATAAAAAATTTATTATAAAAAATTTTAAAATAAAAAGCTTTAAAGAAATTTATTTTTGGTATTAATTTCTGGGTTTATTAGCATAATTAACTGTATAATTATAATATTTCGTAATGAATATATATACATTTCGACTTATTTTTTTAAATATTTTTAAATAACAATGTTATGGATATATATTTTTATTCATATTCCTTTTCTTTTTTGAAATATTCTTTGTTCGTTTTTAAATGTTTTAGATAGTTATAAATATAATTATTGTAAAATGTTATGTATATTGATACATTTCGTTTTTATTTTATAATTATATTTAAAATTAATAATTTATTAATCAATAAATTAGTTAATCAATAAATTTATTATAAGATTTAAATCTTTTAAATAACTTAAAATTAATAATTATTTTTTAAATAAATGATAAATATATTAAATAAATAAAAAATAGGGAATATTATGAGTTCTAATGATTGTGTAAAAAATATTAGTACTAGTGACTGGGAAAAAGCATGGGCTAACGAGGTTGGATCTAAAAAAAGACAAAAAAAATGGACTAAAGACACTCCTAAGATTTTTTTTGAAAAAATGGCTGTTAAAGATGAGTATCATGAAAAATTAATTCCTAAATTAATATTAAATGAAAAAGACACTGTTTTAGATTTAGGTAGTGGTGAGGGTGCTGTAACATCATTAATAGCAGAAAAAGTAAAATCTGTAACTGCGCTTGATTCTTCACCGGTTATGCTTGATATGCTTAAACAAAGAATTGAACACTATAATATTGATAATATTGATATTGTAGAGATGGATATTGAAGATGCTACTGTTGATAATGTTGGAGAATATGATGTTATTGTTGCTTCAAGATCTTTTATGGGAATTCATGAAATTAAAGATACAATTCTTAATATTAATAAAATTGCAAAAAAGTATGTATTCTTAGTGGTTTTTGGAAGGAATAATTGGAATTTAGAGAAAAAATTTTATAAGTCTATTGGTAAAGATTATCCTGACTTTGCCCCTTATGACTATTTATTTAATTTATTGATTAGTTTAGGTATTTATCCAAATGTTGAGAACTTTGATCTTATTGGTAATAGGAAATATGATGATATTGAAGATGCATTTATAAGGATGAAATGGAAAATGGGAAATCTTACAGAAGATGAAATTGATAAAATAAAACCATTTTTAAAGGAAAATCTAACACTAAATAAAGAAGATGGAATGTTAGAAAACCCTGCAGACAAAGCAGATATAGTTTTAATGTGGTGGAAGATTAAGTAAATAATTCATTATATGATGGCTGGATTTTTAGATATCTTATATTAATTATCTTACATTATATTATTATAAATTATTTTAGAAATTATTATAAATTATTACCTAATGGAGTTGTAAAGATCAATAAAAATATTATACTTGCTATTATAGCTATATTAATAGTATCTGGTGTTGGAGTTGCTTATTATTTTAATCCAGGATCATCTATTGCTCAAGAAGGAAATATTACTATAACTGACATGGTTGATAGAACAGTTACAGTTCCGAGCAGTGTTGATAATGTAGTAGCTACTTCTCCTCCAATGACTACAATGGTATATATGCTTGCACCTGATAAATTAGGTGGGATAAACTACCAGTGGACAGATATAGAAAAAGAATATGTTGATAGTAAATATCTTAATTTACCGGTAATTGGGGGATGGTTTGGACGACAAGATGGTAGCTATGAACAAATAATGGCAGTTGATCCAGATCTTGTAATTGAAGGGGCAATGGGTGATGTTGATTTAGCTACTGTAAATGAGCGGCAAACAAAATTTGGAACTATTCCTGTTGTTGGAGTTACTGATAATTCTGATGTTACTAAAATTACTCCATCAATTGAATTTATGGGAAAATTACTCGGGGTAGAAGATAAAGCTAACAAATTAATTGATTTTACTAATAAATATCTTGATAAAACTGAAAAAGTTTCTAGCTCTATTCCTGATAGTGAGAAAAAGAAGGTTTATTATGCTGAAGGTGATGAAGGTCTTCAGACAGATCCTAGTGGATCACTTCATGCACAATTGATTGATATTGTTGGTGGAAAGAATGTTGCTGATGTTCAGCTACAAGAAGGAGTTGGACAAGTTGATGTATCAATAGAACAAGTTATCAAATGGAATCCGGAGGTTATAATAACTACTAGTCCTGATTTCTATGCAAAAGTCTATAATGATTCTAAATGGTCAAATATTGATGCAGTTAAAAATAAACAAGTTTATTTGTCTCCACAATCTCCTTTCAAATGGTTTGATAGGCCTCCTGGTGCAAATATAATTATTGGTATTCCTTGGACTGCTAAAGTTATTTATCCGGATAAATATTCTGATATTGATCTTAAATCTGAAGTTAAAATGTTTTATAAAGAATTTTATCACTATGATTTAAGTGATCAAGATGTTATTAATATACTTAAAAGCAGTGGACTAAAAGAAGAGAATATGTGACTTTTGAAGATTTTTTATTATAAATCTTTTTTAGGAAAATTTATATCTTTTGTTTATGAATAATCCTATTTTTTAATTTTTTTATTTTATTTTTTAATATTTCTTTAGTTTTTTTATTTTACTTTTTCATTATTTCTTTAGTTTTTTTATTTTATTTTTTAATATTTCTTTATTATTTTTGTTGGGAATTTTTTGTATTTTAATATTTTTATTATTTTTAAAAAATTTTAATTGTTAACTATTAAGTATTATAATAAATCCTAATTTTATTTTTGTTTCAATTGTTTTTACACAATTATGTCAATAAAATATATATTGTATTAATAACATATTATTAGTTGCAATATATTTAATACATGTAAATATTAAAGGTGAAACGATGTGTACAAGTATTTTTACTAAAACTGAGGATAATAAACATTTTTTAGCAAGGACAATGGATTTTTCATTTCCTTTAGAGGGAAATCCTGTTTTTTTACCAAGAGATTATAACTGGCATGTTTTTGGTAAGGAAATGACAAACAAATATGCAATGCTTGGAACTGGCAGGGGAATAGCTGGAAATTATATCTTTACTGATGGAATAAATGAGCATGGTCTTGCAATGGCAGAACTATATTTGCCTGGTGAAGCATCATACAACAAAAAAGAAATTAAAGGGAAAAATAATTTAGCTCCATGGGAGTTTTTAAATTGGGTTTTAGGAAATTATAAATCAATTAAAGATTTAGAGAAAGATTTAAAAAATATTCGTTTGATTGATAAAGAAGTACCAATTTTAAATAAATCAATACCGCTACATTATATATTCGCTGATAAAACTGGTAAAGTAGTTGTTATCGAACCTACTGGTGGAGAATTAAAATTTAAAGAGAATCCTGTAGGTGTAATGACAAATACTCCAAATTTAGAATGGCACACTCAAAATCTTAGAAATTATTTAGGTATCCAACCAAAACAATTTAGCTCAAAAAAATATGGAGAATTCACTGCAACACCTTTTTCACAGGGTACTGGAACATCACATCTCCCTGGTAGCTTTACTCCTGCAGATCGTTTTGTTCGCGCAGCTTTTTTTAAAGAATATATTAATAAAGCTAAAAATGAAGAAGAAGGAGTTACAAATATCTGGCAAATTTTAAGCACAGTTCGTATTCCAAAAGGAATTGTTATTGAAGATTCTGAAGGTGAAGATTTCACTCAATATTTAGCTGCAATGTGTTTAGAGAATAGGTCATTTTATTTTACTTCATATGAAAATAATCAAATTACAAAAGCTGAATTAACTGATGAATTAATAGATAATGGAGATATAGTTATATTTGAAGTTCAAAGAAACCAATCTTATTACACTCCTGAAGGAACAATAGATCGTGATGATACAATAACAACAATAAAAGAGGTAATTGAACTTTTAGATGATATTAAAACTACTAAAAAAGGGCAAATTGAAGGTAAAAACAAAGAAATGTTAAAAAATATTGATGAAAAATTTTTAAATGAAAATATATCAAGTATAAAAGAGTTTTTAGATATAATTGAAAAAAGTAAATAGAATATAAATATTAAAATTATATTTTAATATTTTTTAGCATTAATATTTTTAATTATAATTTTTTTAATTATAATTTTTTTAATTATATTTTTTTTAAATATAATTTTTTTAAATATAATTTTTTTTTAATTATAATTTTTTTAATTATATTTTTTTAATTATATTTTTTTTAATTATAATTTTTAACATTCTAAAAATTTTTTTATATTCTAAAAATTTTTTAAATTAAAATTTTTAATTTTTACCAATTATAACTATCTTTACTCCACCATATTAGAACCAAATCTGATTTATCGAGAGTATTTTCTAACATCCCATCTTCTTTATTCAGTGTTAGATTTTCTTTTAAAAATGGTTTTATTTTATCAATTTCATCTTCTGTAAGATTTTCATTTTTCCATTTCATTCTTATAAAAGCATCATCTAAGTCATCATATTTTCGATTACCCTCAAGGTCAAAATGTTCAATATTAGGATAGATGCCTAAATTGATTAACATATTGAATATATAATCATGTGGGGCAAAGTCAGGATAATCTTTTCCAATTTTTTCATAAAATTTTTTTTCTATTCTCCAATTTCTTCTTCCAAAAACAGCTAAAAATACATATTTTTTAGATATTTCATTAGAATTTATTAAAACATTTTTTATATCATGTATTCCCATAAAAGAACGGGATGCTAAAACAATATCAAATTTTCCAACTGTATCAACAGTGGCATCCTCAATTTTCATCTTTTTTGTTTGGATATTTTCAATATTGCCATGATCGATTCTTTGCTGTAATAAATCTAACATCATATCAGAGGAATCTAATCCAACTACTTCTGATACTTTTTCAGCTACTAAAGTAGTAACTGCCCCTTCTCCACATCCTAAATCGAGGACAGTATCATTTTCATCTAAAATTAATTTTTCAATTAATTTGTCATGATATTCATCTTTAATAGCTATTTTTTCAAAATTAATTTTGGGAGTATCTTTAGTCCAAAATTTCTTTTTTTTAATCTCTTCACCAAGTTCATCTTTCCAAGCTTTTTCCCAATCATTTGAATCGAGTTTACTTATGCATTTACTATTATCCATAAAATTACTCCATTTTCATATGGTTTTTCATAAATTAGTTTTTAAAAATTATATTGATATATAAATTTTGTTGATTTGATATTAATTAAATAAATATGAATATTAAAAAATTGGTATTAAAATTATATTTAAAATAAATAAATAAAAAAAATAAAAAAAATTATTTTAATTAAACTCCTTTTATTACAATAGTTTTTATTAATTTACCATTTGCATAAATAGGAACTTTAAATGTGCCTTTTTTAGTGACTTTAACTTTCATTTTAAGAGTGATAGTTTTTTGACCACTTGGACTAAATTGCCATTTGGAAGATTTAAATAGGGATTTGCTAGTAACTAAAATATTTTTTAAACCTTTTGGTAATTTATTGTAAATCACTATTGGGCTAGATTTATCTTTTCCACTGTTAGTAATTTTAACACTTATTATAGCAGTTTTACCAACTTTAACTTTACTACTGCTGGTTGAAGCAGAATAGGATAGTTTTACATCGGGGTTAACTGTTAATTTTAATGTATTAGCTTTTGTAGTGTTCATTATTGGTTCTACGCCAGCATCATAACTAACTTCGGTATTGGTATTGTATGTTCCTTTATTGAGTGGTTGAACAGTAACAGTTAGTATGGCATCTCCATCAGCACCTAATGTTTCAAGATTCCATGTTCCATTTGCAAATGTTCCTCTTGAAGCTTGATAAGATATTATTTTAGAACCAACTGGGACTATGTCAGATATTCTTATATCTTTACCTGCAAGATCTCCATTATTTGATAATAAAATAGTATATGTCACAGTTTTCCCATTAACTATTGAGGATTGTGATATTTTTGATGAGATGCTTATATTTGCTCCATTATAGACGGTTTCGTTAGGAATAGCACTACTAGTGTTAACATAACTTCCATTTAATATTGAATCTCTTAAAGCAAATTTAACAGTCACATTGTTGAAAATATTTCCAGATAAGTAATAGGAAGCTCCTTTTGCATATTGATAAATAGCTGTACTCATATTATAAAAAGTATTGTTAATAATTTGAGTATTTGTTCCTTGAAGTTCAACAGCCCAGCTACTTGCATTTATCCATGTATTGTTTATTATGAAGTCTCCTCCTCCACCATGTTTAACAAATACTCCATATTTAAATGAATTTGCAGTATTATTAATCAAAGTAGAATTGGATCCTGAATGCCATATTCCAAATCCATTATCTGCCATGTTGTAAACATAATTATTACTGACTAATGTATTTGAACATTGTACAGAAATTCCATCATAACCATTTATAACATTATTTTTATTTATGATGTTATTTATTCCAGAAGCATCTTCTCTAACATTAATTGCATAATATGAACTGTTAGTAATATTATTCTCTTCAACTAGGACATTTTGTGAGTTTGCAATAGCTATTGGAACTCCAGAACCATCAAAATTATTTTTTATTATATCTACATTAGAAGTCCCTATGACTAGAATATGTGAAAAACTTCTAGATGTTGAATTTCCAGGATTAAATATTGTACTTTTAAAGTTAAATCCTGTTATTGAACTATTTTGACTACCTTGCAGTAAATAAAAAGCAGCTACAGTACTATTGATATTATTTGTTCCACTGCCCACACCGTAAGTACTATTCAGATTTTTCACGGTGTTTGATAGATAACTTTGATTTTCTACAGTATTAATTGTGGTTCCACCATTTACTGTTGAAACAAAGTTTAAAGTTTTGTTTACAACCAGATTAATGCCATTGTAATTTGAACCTTTAAAATTTAGAGTATCTCCATTTTGTGTGTTTGGATCATCAATTTTGGCTTGAATCTGATCATTAGTCATACCATCATCAATATCTATGACTTTAGCTCCATTTACATCTTCAGCAGCAATTGTAGCTACTGACAATAGAACCATAAGGAATATAGAAATATTTAAGAGGTATTTTATTTTTTTTGTCATTTTTTTTAGACTCCTATTCTATATTAATTTTTTACTTATGATTATAATGGATAGTTTCAAAGGTTTTGAAATTATATGAATTTATAAAATTTTATGAATTTATAATATTATACAAATTCTATAATTACTTTAAAGTTTTATTTTATGCCAATGAACATTCCATTAAAATTTTTTGTAATAAGTAATAATTTTTAAATTATTATATGTATATTATTACATATCGTATTAAATTCTTACTTATATATAAGGTTTACTACTTAATTTTAATATTTTATAAAAATAGATTAAAATTGTTTAATTAATTTAAAATAGTTAATTAATTATTTTTAGATAAATTAAACAGTTTTAAAAAATATAATTTTAATCGAAATGTATATATATTCACCTAACTTACATTTATATATGCATAATAAATTTAGTAATAATTTTTATATAATTAACCTATAATGGATGTGGTAAGATTAAAATGAATATGGCTTATATAACAATAGTTAAATAGCTATATCTGAAAGTATATTAAATAAAAATAATTATAAATATTAATTTTCACGATATTTGTAATTTAAAAATTAATCATAATTCTTTTATTAGAACTCATATTAATGAATTTTATGTTTAGTTTAAGAATAATTTAAGAAGATATAGGTAAGATGAAAATTGAAGATAATAAGATATTAAATTTAATAATCTTTTCAATGATATTTATTTTCTTAATAAATGGGAGTATAATTTTCAATAACAATTTCACTTATGCTAAGGATTATAATATTGCTTCAGGGTTAGATAATAATGAAATTCAAAATATTATTAATAATGCTGTTTCTGGAAGTAGAATAATCTTTTCTGGTTCAAATTATAATAATATATCTCTTGTTATTAGTAAAACATTAACAATAATAAGTAATGTTGAAACTAAAATTTATGGCTGTTCTAGTTCCGATGGAAATTCGGATTCATCTGCCTTTTATTTTAAAGAAGGAAGTGAAGGATCTTCTATAAAAGGTTTCAACATAATTGCAAAGGATCATGGGATAACAATTCATAATACTTCTAATATTAACATTTATAATAATAAAATATCTAATGCTTCTAAGAGTGGAATTTCTATTGAATCTTCAAAGAATGTTACTTCATTTAATAATAATATAACTAATAATTATGTGGGAGTAAATGTTGAAAAGTCAGATAAAGTTAATATCAAAAAAAATAAGATTTATAATAATAAAAAAAAAGGTATAAACATTGTTTCATCAAATAATACAATTATAGTGGATAATAATGTTAATAACAATAATAATGGGATTAGTGTTGAAAATACGTTAAAATCTAACATTAGTAATAATGAAATTAGAAATAACGCTTTACATGGTATTGAACTTAATGGTGCAACTGAAAAAACATATATTACAAAAAATAATATTTCTAAATCTACAAGAGGCATCTATTTAAATTCTAATTCTAAAAATGATGTTATTAGGTCAAATTATATAAATAATAATGATTATCAAGGTATTGATGTTGATGATGATTTGCCTTATGGGGTAGGTATCCTATTTGGCCACAATTTTAATTTTGATGATTCTGATGTAGATATAAGTAAGAATTCGATCACTGATAACTCTCAATTTTCTATAAGGGCTCCATCTGATGGGGATTTAGTTCATATTGGAGCTAATTGGCTTGGAAGTAATGATCCAGAAAAGACACAGCTTTGTCATAGGGTTGATTCTTCATTGATTAAAGCCTATTTTCAAAAGACTGCCAATGGTTATCAGCTAATATTCTATGATGGCAACTCAATCGTCAGTGGATTGGCTTCTTTTCCAGTTACCTTCTATCTTAATGGTAAAGCAGTACAGACATCACAAGTAATAAACGGAATGGCCACGTTTAATGGTTCTATGGATAGGTATAATATTAATAATCTAACTGTTTCTTTTGGAAAAGATATTCTTTCTATGAAAATATTACCTACATTATCTAATGGGGGTTATGAAGAACCTTATACTGTTGTTGGTAATAATAAAAATGATGGATTAAATGGAAATCGAAATGGAAATAATGAGGGTAATGGTATTGGAAATAATGATGGAGATGGTAAAGGAAATTCAGGATTAAAAAATACTAAAAATTCTAATTCAAATATTGGTGGTTCATCTAGTGGTGGCACTTATGATAGTGCAACTAAAACAGTAGCTGCTAAAGAAATACAAATGGAAGACAATAATTATAAAATAAATGAAAATAATAGTATTATATTAATAATTACTATTATACTATTTTTAACTATTGTAATCGGATATGTATTTCAAAAATTTAGAAATGATTTTAATTTCTTAAGAAGTTCTGATAAATGATTTTTATCTAGATTCTTATCTATTTTTTATCTAGATTCTTATTTATTTTTTATCTAGCTTCTTATCTATTTTTGTTTTAATTAATTTATCTCAGATTTTAACATTATTTTAGAGTTTAAAATCCCTTATTGATATCTCATGATTTTTTATAATATTATTTTATATATTTGGATTACAGTGTGGCTTATTATTTGTAGCCCCATAAGCTTTTTTTGTTCTTTCTTCGATTTTTAATATTATTCCATTGTTAAATATTTCATAAGTAATATCTTCATCTTTTATTTTCATAGATTTTGAGGATACTTCTATGGTGCCATCATCTTCTTGATAAAAGGAAGGTATTTCAATATTTAATTTGTTAATAATCGAAATTTTTTTGTCTTTTTCACTATATTTGTCTATTTTTTTCTTTATATGTTTCAAAACCTTTTTTTCGTCTGACATCTTATCTCCTCATAATTTGGGGTATAATATCTTTATAATATAATATTGTTATTCTTATTTTATATTTTTATTCCTAATTTTGCTTAATTTTTTTATTATTATAAATATTATTTTTGGCACTGTTTTATTATTTTTAATTATTCTTTTTTATCCTTCTTTTTACTTTATTTTTGCTTCATGATAATTATATTATAAAATTATTATAAAATTAAATATCTTAATTTTATATTAACTATTTATATCTTGTTAATCTATAAATTATAATATAATTCAATAAAATTTATAATAAATAATTTTTCTTATTGTACAATTTTTATTATTATAATTATTAAAATTCATTATAATTTTATAATCCTTATTATTAATAATTTTAAAATTCAATAATGTTTCAAGAGAGTATAAACTTTAAATTAATCCATTAAGTATAATTAGTTTTATTATAATTTAGTATTTTGCTATTTAAGTTTATATTTGGGATTAGATTATAGTTTATATTTGGGATTATATGTCTGTTATATTTAGATTTTATTTGGTTAATTGAATAATTAATTTTACAAGTGATTATATGGATATTTTGGAAATGAGTGATTTAGAAAAAATAATTTATAAATATGCAATTTTAAATGCAGTCAAACATAATGGAAATGCTAACCCTGGCGCTGTTATGGGGGCTATTATGAGTAGTGAACCAGATTTAAGAAAAGATGCAAAAAAAATAGGTCCTATATCTGGTAAAATCGTTGCAAAAGTTAATGAAATGGCTGAAGAAGATCAAAAGCGTGAAATGGTTAATTTAGGGCTTGAAATTAATAATAATGAGTCTAATGGAAAAGATAAGGAAAAAGGATTGGGAGATTTGCCTGGTTCTCATAAAGGAGTTGTAATGCGTTTTGCTCCTAATCCAAGTGGTCCTTTACATATTGGTCATGCAAGAGCAGCAATACCTAATGGGGAATATACTGAAAGATATGGTGGAAAATTAATTCTTCGTATCGAAGATACTGATCCAAAAAGAATATATCCTCCTGCATATGATATGATTCAAGACGACTTAAAATGGTTAGACATAAAAGTTGATGAAATTTACTATCAAAGTGACAGATTTCCGGTCTATTATGAATATGCAGAAAAATTAATTGAAATTGGGGCTGCATATATGTGTCAATGTGATGGTGGGGATTTTAAAAAGCTTAAAGATGCATGTGAACCTTGTCCTTGTAGATCTAAATCTCCTGAGGAAAATATGGAACTTTGGAAAGAATTTCCTCAAATGGAAGCTGGCCAAGCAGTACTTCGTGTTAAAACAGACATAAAACATAAAAATCCTGCTATTCGTGATTGGGTTGCAATGAGGATTGTTGAAGAGGAGCATCCTAGAATTGGTACAAAATATAAGATATATCCAATGATGAATTTTTCAGTTGCTATTGATGATCATTTAATGGGCATGTCTCATGTTTTAAGGGGTAAGGATCATTTAGCTAATAGTGAAAAACAAAAATATCTTTATGAACATATGGGATGGGATGTTCCAGAGTTTATACACTATGGAAGACTTAAAATGGAAGATATTGCACTCAGTACTTCAAAAGCTTTGGCTGGAATTGAAGAAGGAGTTTATGATGGGTGGGATGACCCTCGTCTTGGAACTTTAAGGGCAATAGCTCGAAGAGGGATTCAAAGTAAAACAATTCATGATTTAATGGTTGAAATTGGCGTAAAAATGTCTGATTCTGCAATTAGTTGGAAAAAAATTTATGGTTTAAATAGAAATATTTTAGAAGAAATTGCTAATCGTTATTTTTTTGTTCCAAATCCTAAAAAAGTCGATATTAAAGATTTAAATAATGATATGGTTAAGGAAGAGATTATTGAAAGACCACTCCACCCAGATCATTTGAAAAGAGGTAACAGAAAGCTTATTTTCAATGGAAAAGTATTCATATCCAATAATGACTTAAATAAAGGCATCACTAGGTTAATGGATGCAGTCAATATTGATATTATTGATAAAGATGATATTATATATAATAGTAAGTCCTTTGAAGAAGCAAGAGAATTAAAAGCTAGAATCATCCAGTGGGTCCCAGCTGATGATTGTATTAAAGCAAAAATAGTCATGGATGATGCATCAACAGTAGAAGGTCTTTGTGAATCTGATTGTAAAAATCTCGAAGTTGGAGATATTGTACAATTTGAAAGATTTGGCTTTGCAAGACTAGATGAAATTCTTGATAATGAATTAATCTTCTATTTTGCTCATAAATAAGAATATGGTTATATATTAGTTTATATATTATTTTTTAATTAATTTTTTAATTAATTTTTTTAATAATTTTTTTAATAATTTTTTAATTAATTTTTTTTATAAATTATTAAAAATCAATATATAAATATTTAAAAATAAAATTAATAGAGAAATGTGTATAAATCCATCATTCTCTATTATTTAAAGTTTTTTATATGGATATTTGTCCTTAATATTATTGCTGAAGTATGTTTCATGGGAATCAGCAGATAATAAATCTTCATGGTCTGAATTAGAAACCCCATAAAAGTGATAAATCTTTTTATTAAGAAACTCGATTTCTAATGTTTGTGTTATAGGGTCATATCCTACCGAAGCAAGATTTTTTGAATTAACGGGAATTCTATCCATAACTCATCACCCCCATTATTAAGTTAATAATATATATGTAATTGGTTTTATTTATTTTTTTTGGAAATTATTAATAAATTTTAAATTTATCTTTGGGATTATTCTATATAAATTTATAAATTAAATAAATATGCTAAAAATAATTATTAAAAATAACCTAATTTATGGATTATATATTATTTTCTAGAAATATAATAAGTCCAATAAGGATATTTTTAATAAAAAAATATCTTTAATAAAATAATATTTTTAATAAAAAAATCTTTTAATATGATTTATTTGAAAAATAATAATTGAATCTGAAGTATAATATAATATCTAATTTTTAAAATAGTTTATATTTTGTTTAGAATACCTTTTTAACATCAGAAAAACTTATCCACTTTTCTTGAGCCCTATATTTTACCCTAATATTTTCATGTTTTATTTCTAATATCTTACTAGAATAGCTTTCACCATTATAATTAAATATTATTTCGTCCCCTACTTTTATATTATAATAGTTGCCACCAATAAATATCTGTTCACTCATGTTAAACAATCCTTCATTATCTAAATCATCATCTTTATATCCATAGGGATTATCTATTCCAGATTTTGAAGATTTTTCCTCATTTTGATTGGAATCTGAATAATTTTTATCACTTTCATAGCTCTTGCTATAATTATTAGCATGTTCATCAGAGTATTTATTATTATGCTCATTATTATAATTATCAGTATTTTCATTAATAGGGTATTTAGCTTTTTGATAGTCATCAAGACTTTTATAACTTACATTATTTTCATTATTATCAATTTCTTCATAACTATTTTTTAGATCATTTGTAGGAGGATAGTTTTCTTCTGGAACAATATAGCTATTATTCATAGGCTTTGATTCTACTGGAATTGATTCATTTGAGGTTATACTAAAACTCCCATCATCCTTTTCTTCAAGATTAACATTATCATCAAATCTATCAATATCACTAAATTCATTTTCTAAGTTTTCAGAACTATTTAAATTATATAAATTATCTTTTTCAAAACTATTATCTAGATTATCATAATTCTCATTATTATACTCATTAATAATGTCTTGGTGTTTTACATGCATAGGTTCTTGAAATACTTTGCTTGCTACTCCATTTTTCAGTTCTTTTTTTTGTTTCATTGGTTCTTCCCAAGACTTACTAACAAAGCTATAATTTTCTGATTCTTCTTTTTCTTCTGGCATATCTTCTTTAAAAGGATCTCGCCAATGTTTATCAACTATTGGGGGGAGATCATCTGAAAGATCTGAAGTTTTTCTATCTTTATACAATAATTTAACTAATATAATAGCTATTGCCCCAATCACTATTATTGTAACAATTATTGGAAATGTTATTGGATTCATTTTCATCATCGATTTATATTTTATTCATTTTTAGCATAATTATAAAACTATCTATATAATTAAATTATATAATATAAATTAAAATATACTAATTAATAAATTAAATAAAGTATTATTATTAATTAAAGTACTATCTTAATTAAATTTTTAATGAATTAAAATATATACATTATTTTAATAATTATTAAATAGCTATTTCTATATTATAATTATATTATCACTATATTAGCTTTTTATTAGCTATTTATATGCCTTATATTATTTTTATATAAGATAAAATTAATTTATATAATATAATTAAATTAGATATTATTTTATAAAAATTATACATTATTTCATAAGTATTTAGTTAATATATATAATAATTATTTATATAATATTCATTTATTTGTTTTGTTTTATTTATGTGATATTTATTTATTAATGATTTCATTTATTCATTAATTTTATTTATTTTATTTATACATTTCATTTTTTATAATTTCATTCATGATGATTTTACTTATCATGATTTTTATGTATAATTCTTATTTTCCTTATATTTTTGCTTTATTTTAAAATTAATTATAATTTTCATCTGATTAATAATAAATCTTTTTATATTAATATCGTATTATAATAAAATTATTATTTTTAGGATATTTTATAAAAAATTTAATATTTAATCTTATTTTAGATTTATTTTATAAAAAAACTTATTAGATACTTTTTATAAATATTTATTATTCTCTATTAATTAGTGATATTTTTTAGATAATATTATAACCAATCATTTTGATTTTATTTATAAAATAGGTCTTAATAGTAAAATTAATAAATAATATTAAATTAAACATTATACTGTATAATGGTGGACAATTTATGAGCGTAAAAATTAATGAAAATTATCTTTTATTACAAAATAGCTATCTCTTCATCGAAATTGCAAGAAGAGTAGATGAATTCCAGAAAAATAACCCAGAAATTAATATAATTCGAATGGGTATAGGAGATGTAACAAAACCTTTAACTCCCACTGTTTTAGATGCTTTTAAAAACGCTGTATCTGAAATGGGTAATGAAGAAACATTTATGGGCTATGGCCCAGAGCAAGGTTATTCTTTTTTAGCTGAAGCAATTATAAAAAATGAATTTGAACCAAGGGGTATTGACTTAGATTTAGATGAAGTTTTTATTAGTGATGGATCAAAGTGTGATACTGGTAATATTCAAGAAATATTTGGTTTAAATAATAAAATTGCTGTAACTGATCCTGTTTACCCTGTTTATGTAGATACTAATGTAATGGCTGGTCGAAGTGGTCCTATTAAAGATGATGGTATGTATGAAGGATTAGTCTACTTACCATGTATCCAAGAAAATGACTTCGTTCCAGAATTACCTGATGAAAAGGTAGATATAATATATTTATGTTTCCCTAATAACCCTACTGGTACTACACTTAATAAAGAACAGTTAGCTAAATTTGTTAATTATGCAAGGGAAAATGATTCTATAATATTATTTGATGCTGCTTATGAGAAATTCATAACTGAAGATGATGTTCCTCACAGTATATATGAAATTGATGGTGCTAAAGAAGTAGCTATTGAATTTAGAAGTTTTTCAAAAACTGCAGGGTTCACCGGAACTAGGTGTGCTTATACCATTGTTCCAAAAGAACTTAAAGCTGTAGATAATGAAGGTAATCCTCAGTCTATTAATGAACTTTGGAATAGAAGACAAACTACAAAATTTAATGGTGTTTCTTATCCTGTTCAAAAAGCTGCTGAAGCTACTTTTACAAAAGATGGAAAAGAGGAAATATTGGCAAATATTGATTATTATATGAATAATTCAAAGATAATACGTGAAAGTTTAAATGATATTGGGCTTACTGTTTATGGTGGAATAAACTCTCCTTATATTTGGGTTAAAACTCCTAATAATATGGATTCTTGGGACTTCTTTGATCTTCTTCTTAATGAAGCAAATGTAGTTGGAACTCCTGGTGCAGGTTTTGGTCCAAGTGGTGAAGGTTACCTAAGGTTAACTGCATTTAATACATTAGAAAATACAAAAGATGCTATGAAGAGAATTTCTGAATTGTCTTTTTAGATCTTTTAATTTCAATATAAAAATTTTTATTTATTGAATAATTTTTTATTTATTACTTTTTCATATTCTTTATTTATATTTTTTAATTATTGTTTTAAGAATATATTATTTTTAAAATTTGATTTGTTTATTTTTTGTTTTATTTTTATTCAAGAGCATTAATCAATTTTTTTAATTATTTACTTTTATGTATTGTTGAATTAATTATATTTTCATTTATAAAATTAATTATAATTTTCATTTATAATTTAAATCTAAAGTTAAATTAATTATATTTTCATTTATAAAATTAATTATAATTTTCATTTATAATTTAAA
>VSSQ01000098.1_pt1 | contig 121045 bp, 122 predicted proteins | sample 4763081 | NCBI WGS metagenome assembly VSSQ01 (sample SAMN12137344, study PRJNA551015) | bioreactor metagenome | isolation source: SDC9 anaerobic chlorinated ethene degrading culture | place: USA: Knoxville, Tennesee | collected 2015-01-01
CCAGTAGTAGACTGAGTTTGAACAGATTTTCGCGCTGCGAAAGTTGAGTTAATAAATAATTGCCCTAAACTTAAACTTATGTTAGAGGAATTTATAAATCTCAATAGAATTATTTAAGTATAGAAACTGCACTCAGGAATGTTTACTTTCAGAAATTATTTGTAGCGTAAGCAAAAGGGGGTAACAGCAATGCAAAAATTCCGCAATCTGAAAACAGCCTCAAAAATTAATAGTTTAGTCCTGCTCATGGCAGTATTTCTTGGGCTTGTAGGCTTCGTGGGGATATATTCCGCCAATAACTTAGCTGCTTCTTTGGAAGGTATGTATCAGGATAATTTGCTGCCAATCAAATGGCTCAATGCAGCCCGGGGGCAAAGCAGGGCAGTAGAGGCAATGACTCTTGAATTATTTATCACTCAGGATCAAGACAGACAGCAGGAGATTCTCCAGGACGTCCAAGAGCGGGCGGCGGAAGTAGACACCCTCCTTAGCGATTATGGCAAGACAACTATGGACACATACGAACAAGAACGATTACCAAAGCTGATGGATGAATTGCAGATATACCGGACAGAAAGAAGCAAAGCAGTGGATTTGGCATTAGCGGGAAAGCAGGATGAAGCCTATACATATTTTGCTGCTAATGCTGCTGACGACCTCGATGTTGTGAATGCCCTTTTAGAGGAACTTGCTGATTATAATGCCCAAATTGCCGATGATGAAGGGATAAAAAGTAAGTCGTTAGCTTCAATGGTAAGCAAACTTATGATAGGAATAACTTTCGCCGCTATAGTTTTGGCTTTGGGCATAGGTTGGTATATCGCCAGGATGATTGCTAATCCCCTGGCTCAGTTAGTAGGAACAGTTCGCGAAATCGCCCAAGGCAACTTAGCGGTAAGAAGAATGGATCTTATTTCTCAAGATGAAGTTGGTCAGCTGGCTGCTGAATTTAATACTATGACGGATAACTTGCGGGTTTTAGTCAAAAATATAGCTTACACTTCAGAACAAGTAGCGGCTTCGTCAGAGGAACTAACGGCCAGTGCCGAGCAGTCAGCCTCTGCCACGAATCAGATTGCCGCAACAATTACTGATGTAGCTGCAGGAGCAACCAGGCAAGAAGCTGCTATAGATGATACAGCATCCATCGTGGAGCAGATGTCGGCAGGTGTTCAGGAGATTGCGGCTAATGCTAATACTGTTTCGAGATCTGCTGAAATGACTGCAACTGCAGCTGGCCAAGGAGATAAGGCTGTGGAAGCAGCGGTGAGCCAGATGAAAAACATTGAAATCACGGTAGCAGGTACAGCTCAGGTAGTTAGGCAATTAGGTGAGCGATCGAAAGAAATCGGTCAGATAGTTGATGCGATTTCCGGAATTGCCGCCCAAACCAATCTGTTGGCACTGAATGCGGCGATAGAGGCTGCTCGTGCCGGCGAACAAGGCAGAGGATTTGCCGTAGTTGCTGAGGAAGTACGCAAGCTGGCTGAGCAATCCCAGGAAGCGGCTAAGGAAATTGCCGGCTTGATCGCAGAAATTCAGCAGGAAACCGGCAGTGCAGTCAATGCTATGCATGATGGCACCCGTGAAGTAAAGGTTGGATCTGAAGTTGTAAACTCTGCTGGACAGGCATTTAAAGAGATTGTAAATCTTATCGGTGAAGTTTCCACCCAAGTCAGGGAAATTTCAGCAGCAATTCAACAGATGGCTTCCGGAAGTCAGCAAATCGTGGATTCGATACGGGATATTGAGCATATCAGCAAGGAGGCATCCAGCCAAACTCAGACTGTCTCGGCTGCTACCGAAGAGCAGTCCGCATCTATGGAACAGATTGCCGCATCCAGTCAAGCACTGGCCAAGATGGCGGATGAGCTGCAAAATTCAATCGGGAAGTTTAGGGTTTAATGTCAGAATTCCCATCGACAAGCACTGAATGACGAGAAAGCTCGTCATTCAGTGCTTGCACTTTATTCTGTACAAATTTAAGGATTAGAAGGAAGAATGTTCTAATTTGGCGAAGCTATATCTTAAAGAAACAGAGATTTGTCAGTTAGCGGAGGTAGCCGGGATGCAGGAATATGTAAAACCTAATATGATATTGCCAATCAGCTTACATGATGCCAGGTTGAGCAGTATTAGAGTAGAGAGTGACATGATAATCTTTGTCATGGAAGATGGGATACGAACTATTGATGGTAATCAGGTAGAACAAATCGGAAAGGCAATGGTTTCTTTTCCAAAAGCGGACTTTGATTTTTGCAGGATTTACTGTACCGGCAGAGATAATCATCGAAAAGAGTGGGATATTCGAGATTTCACAACGAAACTACAGGCTGGTGTGTTTATCATTGATATTATAGATGAAACATATGGTTACAATCAGGCAAAGTTCGTCTGTAATATGACGGTAAATCATGAATGGTTTGCATGTGATATTGAAATTTATCATTTTGGCCTGATTAAATATAATTGGGAAAGCACGTGAGCAATGGATTTGCCCGGCAATAATTCATTTTTAACTGATTATTATGGCAGTCAGTCATGGAGGAACTATGAGGATAAGAATAATCAAACTTAGAAAAACTGTAATGAGAATTGCAGCGGGCTTGGTGCTTGCTATGATACCTCTTCTTATACAGGGCTGTACGAAAACGGGGAATGCGGAAGGGCCGTTGCCGTCTCAGTTGCCGGCGGCTCAAAAATCAGTTGTGCAAACGGTAACGCCGACACCGTCGGAGGACGCTGCAGCCATCGGTATCACGGCGGAAAATTATCCGCCCATCGACGGTTCGACCTCCACGCTTCCGCTTGTGCAGAGGATATATAAAAGGATGTTTCTGCACGTGGATGGCGGTGGAGACGGATGGCCGGGCCTTCCGCAGAAAGCTTCCAAAACAATGAGGTCTTATGAGATGCTTATCGCAGGAGACGTCGATTTAATTCTCGTACCGGACCCTTCGCAAGAGATCCGGCAGATGGCTGAGAGTTCAGGAACGGAGCTTGAATATATCCCCATCGGGGCGGAAGCTCTTGTGTTTGTTACGCACAAGGATAATATCGTAAACAATATTACCGCCTCCCAGGTGCAACAGATTTACTCCGATATGTCGGTTACCGACTGGTCGGAGCTCGGAGGCCTAAAAGGGCGTATCGTGCCTATCTGCCGCAACGCTGATTCCGGCTCTCAAGCACAGTTGGAGAATCTGGTACTGATGGGCAGGACGATAAACCCAGCAATAGAGGATAACTACATGGAGCGGGATATGAACGGAATACTGGAAATGGTGGAGGATTACCGATATTTTGCCCGTGAGGGAGAGGAAAGTGCCTATTCGTTGGGTTATTCGCTCTATTACTATATCCAGATTTCCGAAAGCGTGAACGGAAGAAGGGATATTAAGGCGCTTTCTTATAACGGGATTGATCCGACGCCGGAAACGATTGTATGCAAGGAGTACCCCCTCGCCATCAATTATTACGCAGTCGTGCGCAAAGATCTGCCGGCGGATCATCCGGCGCGGAAAATTGCGGATTGGCTTGTGACGACCAGTGGTCAATGGGAAGTCGCTATTTCCGGATTGGGTGCATTAAAGACGTTGTATGAGTCGCCATAATGAGCCGGAATTTGAATAGAGAAGCTTTGCCAATACCTTGAATGCTGATGTAAAGGTGATAGGTTGTTTAAGGGAGGGAAAAGAATGAACCAGCGTGAGATTGCTAGTATAGGGTGTAAGCTTATTGGGATTTTTTTCATTATTCAAGGGTTCAGAGTGCTTTCACTTAATGTACCTGCGGCGGTAAATATGATAGATAATTATAGTATAATAAATACTTTTTATTCGTTAACTACGATCCTATTTGGTATTTTCCTGTGGTGCTTTTCTGATAAATTAGCTAAAATTTTGGTTAAGGAAAAGAATCGAAATGAGACTGTCGGATTAGGGGCTAATGAGCTACAGAGAATAGGCTTTTCAGTATTGGGGCTTTATTTTATTGGGAACTCACTGCCGGAATTGGTGAATAAATTAGTCGGCCTGCATACTTCCAGCTATGGATTGTCAGAACCCACCGGGTTGCGGATACTTTTTTTAGGAGGACCAATAACCGAATTGCTTATTGGAATAGGCATTTTTCTTGGTTCACAGGGGTTGGTTAATCTACTCAGCCTCATTAGAACGGCCGGACTAAAGAGAGAAAGGGATTCAGAATTAGAAGAATGATGGAATGGAAAAACAATAGGATATTGAAGCCGCATAGGGTAGGAATGCAGCAGTAACTTTTGCCAGGAGGGAATAAGAATGGAGTTTTATATTCGACCGATAGAAATTGGTGATGGGAAGGGGATAAATGAATTAAGGCGCATGCCTGGGGTTTTTGAAAATATTTTAGGTATCCCGTCCGAGCAGTTAAAGCGGAATGAGGATTTTATCGCCAATTTAGATGCCAACCAGCATCAATTTGTGGCGGTAGCCAGATCTCAGGATGGTCAGGAAGTGATCATCGGACATGCAGGCTTAACGGTATATCCTAATCAGCGCATGCGGCATAGTGGGGGCATTGGCATAATGATTCATAAAGACTACCAGAATCAGGGTGTTGGCAGTGCCTTGTTAGGAAGGCTTGTAGATATTGCGGACAACTGGCTAATGTTGGTTAGGATTGAGTTGACTGTATTCGCGGACAATGCCAGAGCTATACATTTGTATGAAAGGTTTGGCTTTGAAAAAGAAGGAGTAAAGCGCTTGGCGGCAATAAGAAATGGCAAATATGAAGATGAATATCTGATGGCCAGAATAAACAGATCAAATTATAATCCTCAGTCTTAATTTAGCCTAAGGAGGAAAGCGATGCCCGAGTGGTTTAATATATCTTTATGGATTTTTGGGCTGCTTGCGGGAATAGTATTATATACCCTTACCTATAGCAGGAGATATATCGGCTGGGTAAGGGAAAGACTCCCCATGCCCGATGAGAAGATAAAGCTGATGGAAAGAAGCGGAGGAATCATCCTCGCTACGCTTTCCGTACTCAGCTTGTTAAAATTACTTTTAATAGGATAACTCTGTAGCTTATGTTTTAATGATGCTTAAACTAGGTTGAGAAAATTAAGTATAATCAAGCTGTGGAGGAGCTATTGAAATTTATTGGTTGTTGTCAAAGAGGAAATGATTATGGCAATAAAAAGAAATCGATGGGCGTACCTTATCTTGGTTGGAGTGACAATAATACTTGGCTTAAGCAGCCGGCAATTTTCGGGGTATTTGCCCGATGCAATCAATCTCTACTTGGGAGATGCCTTATGGGCACTTATGGTTTTCTTTATATTTTGCTTTATTTTCAGGTCGAAAGGAACCGGCTGGCTTGCTGCAGTAGCGTTGCTTTTCGCTTTTGGAATTGAAATCAGTCAGCTTTATCATGCTCCCTGGATTGATGCTATAAGGCAAACCCGGCTGGGAGGTTTGGTGCTGGGGTATGGCTTTTTGTGGAGGGATTTAGTGGCCTACACCATCGGAGCAGCAGTGGGAGCAGTCATAGACAGGCAGATAAACTCTTAGCTGCCTTGACATCTACGTAGCAACCTGCTATGATACATACCAAAAGTATGTAATAAAAAATGGGGTATCACTATGGCGCGGAATAAGTATCCTGAAGTAACGATAAACCGCATTCTCGATACAGCTATGAAATTGTTCATGTCCAAAGGATATGAGCATACGACGATCCAGGATATCATCGATGGATTGGGAGATTTGAGCAAGGGCGCTATTTATCATCACTTCAATTCAAAAGAAGAAATCATGGATGCGGTGAATAAAAGATTAGCTGAGCAGGGGATAGCCGATATAAAAACAATTGCTCACGAGCGCAGTCTATCCGGGTTGGATAAACTTTGCAAGATGCTTGTGTTTTCTATCCAATCGGCCCAACACGAGGCTCTCGATCAGACCGTACCGCCGTTTCTTAGAAATCCTCAGTTATTGGCTCTTCATATGCGTGATACTATGGGCTCCGCAGCCGACCTGCTTACAGGTGTTATTGAGGAAGGTATTAGAGACGGTTCTATTCATACAGCTCAACCCCGTCAGCTTGCCCAGATGATTCTCTTGTTTTTTAACGTTTGGTTTAACCCGTGGATGTATTCCTGGACTCCCAATGAGTTAAAGGATATCATTTCCTTTGCAAGAAATGTATTTGAAGAAATAGGGGTCCCTATAGTTACAGAAGAGGTTCTTCAATCCATTGGCGAACTCCATTCGCTTTCCCAAAAATAGAAATAGCTATTCTTTACAAATGGCTTGTAGAGAATAGCTAATATTTTGAAAATATACATACCAAACGTCGGTATATTTTAAAAAGAGGAGATGCGAGGATGAGTATTGATTCAAGCAATGGAAAACAGCCATGGAAGAGAAACTTTTTTACGATAACTATCGGTCAAACAATTTCTATAGTTGGAAGTTCAGCGGTACAGTTTACGTTAATTTGGTGGATTGCCAGCAATACCTCTTCACCACTTATGTTGGCTATGGCAGGGTTGTTTGCTTTTTTGCCGCAATTATTGCTTGGACCTTTTGCTGGGGTCTGGGTAGATCGCTTAAAACGAAAAACCGTAATTATCTGTGCCGATCTTTTTATAGGGATGGTAGCCGCTGTTTATGCACTGATCCTTATCGTTGTGAATCCGCCCTTTTGGTCGGCGTGTGCTGTCCTCGGAATTCGAGCCATTGGCAGTGTTTTTCATACGCCGGCGATTCAATCGGTGATACCGTTGCTGGTTCCGGAAAAAGAGCTTGTTCGGGTGAATGGGTGGAGTCAATTTGCTCAGACGGGTGCTTTGATGCTGGGGCCGGTTTTGGGGGCGGCATTGTATGCAATTTTTCCACTCCCTATCGTACTATTATCGGATTTAGTAGGAGCATTGCTGGCAAGCATCGCTGTGGCAGCAGTCAAAATCCCTGAGTTAAAAAAAGAAAAACAGCTTGCCCCAAATTTTCGAAAAGAAATGCACGAGGGAGTGGCTGTTTTTCAGAGAGATAAAAAACTGTGTATCGTTACCTTAGCAGCTGCACTTTCTATGATTTTTTATATGCCGCTTTCTTCGTTCTTTGCCCTGATGACCAGTGACTATTTTAAAGCAGGCGCTTGGCATGCCGGTATAGTCCAATTTGGCTATTCGGGGGGAATGATGCTGTGTGCTTTGCTGATCGGAGCCTATGGCCGGATCAAAAAGAAGTTGTTCGTGGTGCATATTGGACTTCTGGGATTAGGGCTTACTGCTTTTTTCTGCGGTTTACTTCCTCAGAATGAGAGCGCTTTCTGGCTCTTTGCAGCATTATGCACGTTTATGGGAGCAAGCGGAAACCTCTATAATATCCCCTACATAGCCTATATGCAGGAGAAAATCCCTCGTGAGGTACAAGGGCGTGCTTTTTCTATCATGAGCAGCCTCATGTCGGCAACGATGCCGCTGGGACTTTTAATCGCGGGACCAGTGGCTGAAATTTACGGGGTGAAATTCTGGTTTTATCTAACGGGTATAGCGTTTTTTATCATTACAAGCATTAGCTTTCTTTTGGTTGTCTCCCAGCCCTAATGCCGTTTTATGAGTAAGATATTCTTAGAAATAAAATAAAGGTTTGGAAATATGCTCAATAAAATGTTACACTTATTAGATAATCGATCAGGAGATATTGAGGAGAAGTGCGGATATGAGTTTATGGAAAAGGCTTGTGTATTTATTTTTAGGCACTTTTTTATTATCTGTGGGAATTGTGATGACCATGAAAGCCAATTTAGGCTATGCTCCCTGGGATGTGTTCCATCGGGGGACTGCCGATACTGTGGGCATGACGATTGGCAATGTTTCTATAGTGGCCAGTTTGGTGATCTCTATCATCGTTGTATTGCTTGGAGAGAAGCTGGGTTTTGGCACTATCTTTAATATATTTGCCATTGGAATTTATATCGACTTATTATTGCCTTTAAAACTAATCCCTGAGATGCAGAGTTTTATTCCAGGGATGGTTATGCTCATTCTTGGCTTATTCCTTTGCGCCTTTAGTTCCTATCTCTACATTGCCTCTGGTTTTGGAGCAGGCCCAAGGGATAGTCTGATGGTGGCTTTAGAGAGAAAGACTAAATTATCTATAGGGCTTTGCCGTGGGATTATTGAAGTAACGGTGTGCTTGATAGGCTGGATTTTTGGCGGACCCGTAGGAATTGGTACAGTTATTTCCGCATTTGGAATAGGGATCTGCGTACAGATGGTCTTTGCTTGGGTGAAATTTGATGCGACCTCGGTTAAACATGAGACCATTGATGAAACGGTAAAGAATCTGAAGGGGTTTTATAAGAAATCCGTTGGCGAAGATGCCTAAAGCATCTATTTTAAAGCTTGTTCTAAATCGCCAATGAGATCCTCGGCGGCTTCAATACCCAGTGATAACCGGAGAAGACAATCGTCCACCCCAAGCCTTGTCCTTACTTCGTGAGGGATATCGGCATGGGTTTGGGTAGCGGGATAAGTGATTAGAGATTCTACACCACCAAGGCTTTCCGCATAGGAGATAATTTTGAGGGATTTTAATATCTCGGGGATTAAGCTGGGACTTTTTACCCGGAAAGATAGCATAGCACCGAAGCCCCGGGCTTGTTCAAGCTGAGTTGCATAGCCGGGATGATGCTTAAGTCCGGGATAATAGACCGCGGTGACAAGGGGATGCGTCTCCAGCCATTGTGCAATCTGGAGGGCATTTTCTTCTTGTGCTCTCATGCGCAGGGCCAAGGTTTTCAATCCCCGGATAATTAGCCAGGAATCTTGGGGGCCCAATGTAGCGCCGAGAGAGTTCTGCAAACGTCCAAAGCGAGCTGCAAGCTCTTCTCCTTGAACCACGACGAGGCCCGCCACGACATCATTATGGCCGCCAAGATATTTGGTGCCACTATGAATAACAATGTCTGCTCCCAAGTTCAGTGGTTTTTGCAAATAGGGTGTAAGAAAAGTATTGTCCACTATATTTAAGAGACCGTGCTTCTGGCACAAGGAAGCGATCCCCTTTAGGTCGGCAATCTTCATTAGAGGGTTGGTCGGTGTTTCGGTGAAGATGGCTTTTGTGTGGGGGCGGATCTCTTTTGCGATGGTGTCGAGATCACTGGAATCAACAAAAGTGACTTGGAGGCCAAAGCGGCTGAAGACCTCTTCAAGGATGCGGTAGGTTCCTCCATAGAGATCTTCGGTGACGAGAAGATGCTCGCCCTGGGAGAATAAGGAGAGGATGGTAGTGATGGCACCCATGCCTGAGGAAAAAGCAAACCCTTTGGTACCCTCTTCCAGGCTTGCCATAGCATCTTCTAATGCTTGGCGGGTGGGATTACCGGTTCGTGAGTAATCAAAGCCTGTGCTTTGGCCAAAGCCGGGGTGAGCAAAGGTAGACGAATGGTAAACAGGAAAGCTGATCGCTCCGTAAGGATCCCGGCGATTGCCGATCTGAGCCAGTTCGGTTAAAATATTCATTTTCATTCCTCCTCGTATGAACACATTGGCAAAGGTTATTCATGTTGTTGAGCCTCAAAGAAGATTCGAACTAACAAAAACGACCTCCAAAGAGGTCGTGAACTGTTTCCACGTCCTCTTATCTTCGAACCTGATGGTTCTCTGGATTTAGCACCTCACATATGTAGGTTGCCGGGCTTCATGGGGCCAGTCCCTCCGCCTCTCTTGATAAGAGCTTTGACATAAGTCCATATTTAATTCGCTTTAAGCCTGCTAAGATGTTTATAATATTATATTATTCCTATGGGCTTTGCAAGTGAATTTTTTATGTCCTAAATATACTTCATTCTGAAAAGAGGAAAATTCTATGCTTTTTGAGAATACCTTAGTTAAGCGGAGCTAAGCAGGAATCCAGCCTTGAACTGTTTACACTGGGAACAAGATTGGTGAGTAACTGATTAATTTAACTCGCGGAGGGGAGCTATGACAATAGAGGGAATCCTTGTATATTCGATATTACTTTTCATTATTATATTTCTTGCCGTAAGGCTGGCTATACAGCCATTGATCAAAAACGCCAATAACGTTGCGGTTAATGAGGAAGGCGAGTTAAGCTTGGTTAAGTTGCAAGCTATCGGTGTGCTGGATAATCATGAGTTAGAAGAAGTCATACAGTTTTACAATCAAAAGAAGGTTTCAAGTAAAAAGATGAAAGAATTAGAACGCTATACGAAAGTGCTTTCGGAATTAGTCAGGCAAGGAATCTTGACTCAAGAGGAATATTCTCGAAAAATGGAGAAACTGAGAAACTACTATTTTAGCGATAATTCTAAAGCATAATCGATTGAAGCGTGAAAGTTAATTAAGCTTGAGTAATCTGGAGGTAAATCATGCAGGCAAAGCTGAATCACTTAAAGCAAATTATCAAAGAAATGGAAGCGGTTGTGGTGGCTTTTTCGGGTGGGGTGGACAGCACCTTTCTCTTAAAAGTAGCTCATGAAACCTTGGGGGATCACTGTCTTGCTGTCATCGGTGCTTCGGAAACTATGCCTTCAGCCGATTATAACAATGCTTTGCAGCAGGCCAAAGAGTTTGGGGCAAAGTTTTTGGTCATCGAAACTGAAGAAATGGGCAAAGAGGAGTTTGTAAAGAACCCCCAGAATCGTTGTTTTCATTGTAAAAATGAGCTGTTTACAAAGCTGTTAGGCATTGCCCAAGAGAAGAAGATCAATTGGGTTCTTGACGGGAGCAATGCCGACGATCTTAAGGATTACCGCCCCGGCATGCAGGCAGCCAGAGCTTTGGGGATCAGGAGTCCGCTGCAGGAAGCGGGCTTAAGCAAAGAAGAGATTCGTCAATTGTCCAAGAAGATGGGACTTTCAACTTGGGATAAGCCCTCCAGCCCTTGTCTATCTTCTCGCTTTCCCTACGGAGAGGAGATCACGATCGAAAAGCTTCGGCGCGTAGAGCAAGCGGAAGCTTTACTTAAAGAACTGGGATTTGCAAATTTAAGAGTGCGTTATCATCAGGATATGGCCCGATTGGAAATTCCTAAAAAGGATTTTTTAAAACTTATGGAATTGGACCACGATACTATTGTCAAGCCCCTCAAGGAATTAGGGTTTACCTATGTTACTCTGGATTTAGAGGGTTTTCGAAGCGGCAGTCTAAACGAAGGAATACAAATTCTGTAGCACTGCTTCAGAGTTCTATAGTGAAGGGATTACATTATTCTGTAATATATCAATCTGCTCTATTGACATTACTTTGTTTACTGTCATATAATAATGAAAAATTGAATACTTCTCATCCAGAGTGGTGGAGGGACTGGCCCGATGAAACCCGGCAACCGGCCTATATGGCAGTGGTGCTAATTCCAGCAGGATTATTCCTGGAAGATGAGCAAAATATGACACATAAGCTCTTCCTGGAATAGGGAAGGGCTTTTTATATGCTCTTGCCATAATATTGCAGGCAACGTCAAGGACCGATGAAGGGGAGGAACAAAGAGATGAAGGAAAATACAGTGAAGATTGGTCTATTAGGGTGTGGGAATGTGGGCCAAGGGGTGATAAAAGGAATACTGCTCCATTCAAACAAGATTCTTCGCAAACTGGGGGCCACATTGGTTGTAAGCAAGGCCCTTGTTCAAGATATAAGTAAAGAGCGGGCGATTGAGGGTGTTGTTCTAACCCAGAAACCCCAGGATATTCTCGATGACCCGGAGATTGAGGTAGTAGTGGAAGTTATGGGTGGTGAGCATCCCACTTATTCCTTTATCAAAGAGGCGCTGGCTAAAGGAAAGCATGTAGTGACAGCCAATAAGCTCTTACTGGCTCTTCATGGCGCGGAGTTGCAAGAAATAGCCCAGCGTAAAGGAATTTGCCTGCTTTATGAAGGGAGCGTCTTAGGAGGGATTCCGATCCTTAGAACCATTCAATATGGGCTGGCCGGAGACCAGGTGAAGAAAATTTGTGGCATTTTAAATGGGACCACTAATTATATTCTGACTCAAATGGCGGAGTCTGGAAAAGGCTATGAGGAGGCATTGCGCGAAGCGCAAGAGGCTGGTTATGCGGAAAGTGATCCGACTATGGATGTAACCGGTTTGGACGCGGCGTGTAAACTTGTTATTCTCTGCCGGGAATGCTTTGAGCTGAATATTCCTCTTGAAGAGGTGGAGATTAATGGAATCCAAGGGCTGACGCCGGAAGAGGTCGCAGAGCAAAAAGAACAGGGGCGGGTGCCTAAATTAGTTGCCGAGGCAGCCATCATTGAGCACTCTTCGTCAGAGCCGGAAAAAAGACGGGAAGGAATTAGGGCTAAAGTGAGTGTGCAGTGGTTATCAGGGGAAGCAATTCTCAGTCACGTCTCCGGTGTGGATAATGGCTTATCACTGGAAACGCAGTTGGTGGGTGATCTTTTTTGGAAGGGGCCTGGCGCTGGTGGATTGGCCACAGGGGGAGCCGTTTTGTCCGATATTGTTGAGATCGCGAAGAAAGTAGTTGTAGAGCGCAGGATAGGAAATGCTGCTCGTTAAGTAAAGCAGGCTCAATGTTGAGTTTCTTAAAATGTATAATGGAATTAAAGCGAACTGGTTCAGGCCGGTTCGCTTTTTGATGATTTCCTTTTTATCGGCACGATTCCTAAAGCAATTTGGCATATCCTTGCTAAAAGAAGGATTGAGAAACAGCAACAGAGAATCAATTCTAAGAATATGGTAAATAATGGTATGGTGTAATTCGATTAGAAACAGATTAAGGAGGGAGCGTTATCAAGAAACGAAGAATTATTCGCGGCACCCTTTTTTTCCTAGGGGTGGTATTCTGTATCTTGTTCTTGAATTTTGATATCTTTCCTTTAAGTGCTTCTTTTAGGGAGCCCGGTGTGGAGGAACCGACTTATTCGGCAATGCTGGTCACCGATCCCGAACAAACGCCGCAGCAAAGAATCCAACAGCAAAGAGCCAATTATGCTGCTTATGTTAAGAAAGTAAAGACCGCGGCAGCTAACCCAAGTGAAACTGATCGGGGAGCAGTGAAGGAAGAGACTCCGCAACCGGTAACTACCGAGCAAACAGGGCAGCTTTTTCGTGTGACTACCAATCCCTATGTCCCGGCCTTTATTCTCCAAGGAAATTATGTGGTTCATGGCAGTTCGCCCAATAAGCAATTTACAGCTTATATCTACCCGGATGAATGGGAAACCATTGGAGATATTTATATCAAAGATAATGTAAGCAATCGTTGGACTCGGCTGCAGATCAATCAGGAGAACCGGATAAAAATGTGGAATTCTTTTGCACCTGAAGGAAAATATACTCCGAAAAAGAAGATCTTATGGCTTAATGATCAAGAGTTTATTACCATTATCGGCTTGGCCTATGGGACGATTGCCAAGGGTGGAGAGCTGGTAAAGGTTACACCGGCCACTGGTGAAGCGGAAACACTTTATCCGGCATATCAAAAGCTCAACCAAGAAGTTATTGATTTTGAACAGGTGGAAGAAGAGCTGATTATCACTATAGATCACTTAGATGCCAATGGGTTCTGTCTGGAAAAGGAGGAGATGAGAGTTCCCCTGTTTGATTGAGATACATCATCTCAGCAGGATATTGTTTATAAAAGAAATCACTTCCTCTCAGGATAGTTTTAAGCAGGTCTCTAGTGGGCTTGCTTTTCACTTTCCCTATCTTTCTTTAACTTTTTGGGAAAAGAATGGTATAATAAAAAATTGAGAACTATCAGGAGGGATTATCCTTTGGAATTTGCGGAAAGTATCGCGCAAGAACTTAGCTTGCGTGCCCATCAGGTCAAAGAAGCCATTCAACTCTTGGATGCGGGGAATACCATTCCTTTTATTGCACGTTATCGTAAGGAAGCCACCGGAGAGTTGGATGAGAACGCCCTGCGCAGTATCGTAGAGCGTTTGGAATATCTAAGGAACTTAAAGCAACGGAAAAGCGAAGTCCTGCGGTTGATTGAAGAGCAAGGCAAACTCACAGATGAGTTAGCAGAGCAGATTCAGAACGCTTCAATTCTCCAAGAGGTGGAAGACCTCTATCGGCCCTACAAACAGAAAAGGCGTACACGGGCTACTATAGCTAAGGAGAAGGGACTTGAACCCTTAGCTCTATGGATATTGGAGCAATATCCCAAGGCCCAGCCTTTAGAGGAAGCTCAAAAGTATATTAACCCTGAACTGGGTGTCGAAACCTCAGAAGAAGCAATCTCTGGGGCTTCGGATATTCTTGCGGAAATGATTTCTGATGATGCCGCCATGCGCAAGAGAATCCGGGAAGCAACCTTTCGTTTTGGCGATATTGCAGCTTCGGCCAAAAAGGCTGAGGAACGCTCTCCTTATGAGATGTACTATGATTACCGGGAACCTGTGAAAAAGCTGCCCCCTCACCGTATCCTGGCTCTCAATCGCGGTGAGAAGGAAGAGGTTCTCAGCGTTAAAGTGGATGTTCCTACAGAGCGTATGCTTGCTCTGCTCGAGCAGGCTTATGTGAAGCATGGACCCGCAGCGGAGATTGTTCGTAATGCTGCAGATGATTCTTATAAACGTTTAATAGCCCCTTCTATTGAGAGGGAAATCCGGGGAGCTCTGACTGAGAAGGCGGAGGAGCAAGCCATCAAGGTTTTTGCTGAGAATTTGAAACAGCTTCTGCTCCAACCTCCGGTACGGGGGAAAGTTGTACTGGGATTGGACCCGGGCTTTCGGACAGGGTGTAAATTTGCTGTAGTGGATGATACCGGAAAACTGTTTCATGTCGGTGTTATTTACCCTCATCCCCCTCAAAACAAGCGGGAAGAAGCGAAGAAGGTACTTAGAGATACTATTGCTAAATATCAAGTGGAGGTTATCGCCATTGGCAATGGCACAGCATCTCGTGAGACTGAGGAAGTCACTGCTGAGATGATTCGGGAAAGTGACCTGGCTTCGGAATATATCATCGTCAGTGAAGCCGGAGCCTCCGTATACTCTGCTTCTAAACTGGCTGGAGAAGAGTTTCCGGATTTTGATCTTTCTTTGCGCAGTGCTGTCTCCATTGCCCGGCGTTTGCAGGATCCTTTAGCTGAGCTGGTTAAGATCGAACCCAAAGCCGTGGGTGTCGGGCAATATCAGCATGATGTTCAGCCTAAGCGCTTGGAGGAATCCTTGCATGGTGTCGTTGAATCCGCCGTTAATGCTGTAGGTGTGGATTTGAATACGGCCTCGCCTTCCCTCCTTCAATATGTGGCCGGGCTTAAACCGACCATTGCCAAAAATATTGTGGCTTTTCGGGAAAGTAATGGGAAGTTCCAAAAACGGGAGCAGCTGAAAAAGGTTCCCCGTCTTGGGGAGCAGACCTTTGTGCAGTGCGCCGGCTTTATTCGTATTCCTGAAGGGGCCAACCCTCTGGAAAATACACCGGTTCATCCGGAATCCTATGAGCTGGCTCAAAATATCCTGCACAAGGCAGGATTCACTATCATGGATCTAAAAGAACGTCCTAATGAAGTACGGCTGGGGATTGCCCGGTTAAATCCTGAGGAATGTGCTCGGGAGTTCAGTGCCGGAGTTCCTACAGTCAAAGATATTCTTGCCGCTCTGCAACGCCCTGGCCGGGATCCCCGGGAGGATCTGCCCAGGCCGAAATTGCGTCAGGATGTTACCCATCTGGAGGATTTAAAAACGGGAATGATTCTGGAAGGAACTGTGAGAAATATTGTTGATTTTGGAGCTTTTATTGATATAGGGGTCAAACACGACGGTTTGGTGCATATATCTCAAATCAGCGAGAAGTTTATTAAGCATCCTATGGAAGTGCTTTCCGTGGGAGACATCGTTAAAGTCCGTGTTCTAGGCATCGATACCGCCCGTGAGCGAGTCAGTCTCTCCATGAAGGAGATTGCAGCGGACGCCATGGTATCCATATAGCCCTGTCTATAAGAACAAGCTAAAAGCAATACTGTTTATAACGGAGGTAATCATGAAAGCAAAGACTAGCCTTTTTATCCGTGATGGTCTGATCAAGACCATGAAGGGTCAGGAATTCATTGGCGGCATCCTGGTGGAAGGCACACAGATAAAAGCTCTTGGGGAGAATCTGGTTGCTCCTGAGGGAGCGGAGATTATTGAAGCCCATGGGAAGTTGATTTTACCCGGCTTTATTGACGCCCATTGTCATGTGGGGCTGGGAGAGGAGATCTACCAAAACGAAGGGGATGATCTCAACGAAATGACCGATCCGGTTACCCCTGAGCTTCGTGCTATCGATGGCATCAATCCGGAGGATGAAGGTTTACGGGATGCTCGTTTAGGAGGAGTTACGGCTGTGTTCTCCACACCGGGCAGCGGCAACGTTATTGGTGGGACAGGTGTCGTGTTGAAAACAGTCGGCAAAGTCGTGGATAAGATGATTGTACGGGAGCCGGCAGGGCTGAAGGTGGCCTTTGGAGAGAATCCCAAAATGGTCTATGGTGGGGAACAAAAGAAAATGCCTATGACCCGTATGGCTACTGCCGCCCTGCTTCGTCAAGCGCTGGTGGATGCTGAGACTTATCTGGAAAAGTTAGAACAAGGCATCGAGGACCCGGAAAAGGTACCTGAGCGGGATCTGGGGATGGAAAGTTTAATCCGGGTGATTAAACGTGAGATTCCTCTGCGGGCCCATGCTCACCGGGCCGATGATATTATGACGGCTATCCGCATTGCTAAAGAATTCAATGTGGATCTGGTTATTGAACATTGTACCGAAGGACATAAGATTGCTGAGGAAATCGCCGAGTATGGATATCCTGCCGTTGTGGGTCCTTCACTGGTCAACCGGGCTAAGGTGGAATTGAAAGATAAGTCTTTTGAGACCCCCCATGTCCTGACACAAGCAGGTGTTAAGGTGGCTATTATTACAGACCATCCGGTGACTCCGATTGAACAGCTGTCCCTTTGTGCAGCGCTGGTGGCACGGGCCGGAATGGATGAAGAAGAGGCTTTAAAGGCCATTACAATTAACCCGGCGGAAATTTTGGGTGTGGATCATCGCTTAGGGTCTTTGGAAGTGGGTAAAGATGCGGATATCGTGATTTGGAGTGAACATCCTTTTGTCTTAAAGTCACGCCCGGAAACGGTGATTATCAACGGTAAGGTGATCACGGATTAGCTTTCCGAATGATTGAGAAAAGGCCGGAAACTTTGGGAATTAAGGATACGTAAATAGACATTATAGTTAGAATTCAGAGCGAATGATTAAAGGAAGGAAGTCAGGATGGAGCTGGAAGTTCAAAGCTTAAGTGCAGATTATACTCATGCCCTGGGCTACAATTTAGGAAAAGTGCTTCGTGGTGGAGATGTGGTGTGTCTTGCCGGCGATCTGGGGGCGGGAAAAACTGCCTTAGCAAAAGGAATTGGGGAAGCCCTGGCGGTACAGGAACCCATGACCAGCCCAACCTTTACCTTTCAGATTGAGTATTCAGGGATGGCTCAGGATAGTCCCGTGCGGCTGATCCATATGGATTTATATCGTTTGCGTTATCCGGAAGAGGTAGAGATAATCGGGGTAGAAGATGCTTTTCAAGAGGATGCTATCTGCTTGATTGAATGGCCGGGAATTGCGGAGGATATCCTGCCCGATGATTCATTAGCAATCCGGATTGAAGGATCAGGTGAGGAGCCGCGCTTAATCGGCTTTTCTTCCCAAGCGGAAGCCTGGGCAGAACGGCTCAAAGATATTATCACAGAAATAAATCTTGTTAATCCTTTCGAATACTAGGAGGAACGATGAAGTATCTCACCATCGATACAACCACCAAAGTCACAGCTTTAGCTCTGGCGGATGACGGGCAGCTGGTGGCGGAAGGTTTTTTGCATACATCCAAAACCCATTCGGAGAGGTTGATTCCTGTACTGGATCAAGTCCTGGAGGCATCGGCCTGGAAGCTCCAGGATCTTGATTTTATTGGTGTGGTGCGAGGACCGGGTTCTTTCACAGGAATCCGTATTGGGATTGCCACAGCTCAGGGGTTGGCGCAAGTGCTTAAGCTTCCCTTAATAGGTGTGCTTTCCTTGGATTCCCTGGCTTGGGCCGGACATAGCCGAAAGGAAGAGATCGTACCGATTCTTGATGCCCGCAAGAATGAATGGTATACAGCTCAGTACCGATGGTCGGAAAGGGAGGAAATCCCCATACGAAGCCGAGAGCCTTTCGCGGTAGAGCCGGCACTTTGGCTTAAGGAATTGGCGGAACAAGGCAAGCCCATTGTTTTTGTCGGTGACGCTGTTTCCCGTTATCAAGAGAAGATCAAGGCCATCCTGGGGGATAAGGCAGTGCTTCTCCCGGATTATTTAGCTTTGCCGCGGGGAGCGTATACTGTTCGGTGTGTCTGGAATGAATGGCAGAAGGGAAGCCAGGAAAAGCTTGTGGAACCGTATTATATTCGGTTATCGGAAGCTGAGACCAATTGGGCTAAGAAAGAGGAGGCGCAAAAGGGGAAATGATGATTCGCCCCATGCAAGAGAGTGATTTATCCACAATTCTGGAGATAGAGCATGCCTGCTTTCCGGCGCCTTGGGCTCCCCAGTCTTTTGTCAGCGAATTGAGAGATAATGAATATGCGCGGTACTTTTGTCTGGAACACGAGGGCAATATCATTGGCTATATGGGGCTCTGGTTTATCCTCGAGGAAGGACATATTACCAACGTAGCTGTAGCGCCGGGGTATCAGGGGATGGGCGGTGGAGAGTTTCTGATGCGCTCTGTGATCGATTTGATGGTTAAGGAAGGTATGGAACGTATGACCCTTGAGGTACGAGCTTCCAATACCTCCGCCCAAAGATTGTACGAACGTCTTGGCTTTGTGACAGCGGGAGTTCGTAAAGGCTATTATTCAGATAATCGTGAAGATGCCCTCATTATGTGGCTTGACATAGGCAAAGACTAGAGAAGCAGGCTGATATCAGGAGGTTGCCGGTGAACAATAAAGATATTAATATACTTGGAATTGAGACAAGCTGTGACGAGACCTCAGCTGCTGTGCTTCGCAATGGCTGTGAGCTGCTCAGTCATATTATTTCATCACAGATAAAGACCCATCAAAAATATGGCGGAGTTGTGCCGGAAGTGGCCTCTCGGGAGCATATCCTGCATTTGCAAAGTGTTGTGGAGCAGGCTTTGCAAGAGGCAAAGATGGGGTTTGGCGATTTGGCGGGAATTGCCGTAACCTATGGACCGGGGCTTGTGGGCTCTCTCCTGGTAGGGGTGGCAGGAGCAAAGGCGATGGCTTATGGGGCAGGGATTCCGCTGCTGGGAGTTAATCATTTGGAAGGACATATCTATGCGAACTTTCTTCATAATCCGGGGCTGAAGTTTCCTTTGCTGGCTCTCCTTGTCTCGGGAGGGCATTCCCATTTGGTCTATTTTGAAGGACATGGAAAATACCAGGTTCTTGGGCAGACTCGGGATGATGCTGCCGGAGAGGCTTTGGATAAGGTGGCCCGGACCTTAGGGCTGGGTTATCCGGGTGGACCATATATTCAGAAGGCTGCCCTTGAAGGGAATCCACATGCCTACGAATTTCCCAGGGCAATGCTTGAGCCCGGCAGTCTGGACTTCAGCTTCAGCGGCGTGAAGTCGGCGGTGCTCAATACCTTGAATTCGGCACGAATGAAGGGCGAGACCGTAAATGTTGCCGATGTGGCGGCTTCTTTTCAGGAGGCCATCGTCGATGTCTTGGTGCGTAAGACCTTGCTGGCCTTGGCTAGGACAAAAGCTCCCACTCTGGTTCTGGCCGGGGGAGTAGCAGCTAATACTCTGCTAAGGGAACGCCTCACTGAGGCAACTCAAAAAAGAGGAATTGCTTTTAGTTACCCGCCCCCAATCCTCTGTACGGATAATGGGGCCATGATCGCGACTGCCGGATATTACCGTTATTTGGCTAAGGATTATGCTCCTTGGAATTTGAATGCTATACCGGGACTGAATTTGGCTTAAAAGTATAGAAGAAAATTGGTTTAAACGCTGTCAGTAGGTTGACGAGGCTGCTGCAAATTTCCAAGCGCCTGGAAATTTGCAGCAGCCTCTATATGTAATGCGGGGGTCTCGCAACAGGTTAGGACAGTCGAAAAGGCACTATTGCACTAGTCGGTAGGACATTCGGGTAAGCAATTTTGCAAGGGATAATATGTTCTGTGGATAGTTAACTCTGTGGACAATGTGGATAACTCTGTGACTAACTGATATTGGCGGGCTGAGAGGTGTTGGATCTATGAGAGAGTATTGTCCATAATTACCCACAGATCCTGTGGATAATGTGGATAAGTTAGGAACAAGGGGTTTTTTAGGGGGATGGATATGGGGATAACTTTAAAAATAGAAAAGTATCACAAAGTACTTTTCTTTTACCCTTTGTTCGAGATAAAATAGAAACATGTGTTTACAGAGTTTCATATACCATGAGGGAGAGCCCTTATAGATGATTGGAAGCTTTACTGGTTTATTTTATTTATAAGAACGGAGAACGAACATGTGGGCTTTATTTGTATGCCTCATAGCAGGAGCTTTTGTGGGATGGTTTCGTTTATTGCCTAAGGCTGTCTTGAATCAAGCGGGGCGGGGGATGATGATCGGGGTATTGATTCTCTTATTAACCATGGGTTTGCGTATTGGCGTTGATCAGGACACTCTCTCCCAGCTGGGGAACTTTGGGTTGCAGGCCTTTCTATTTGCCGTTGCGGCAATTATAGGCAGTGTAGTGGCTGTTCTGCTGTTGGAAAGAGCTTTCATCGGGAAAGCGGGCATGGTTCCACAGCAGGATAAGCTGGAAGTCGATAGCACCGAGACGACTCATCCCTACCGTATGACGTTTACAATTATTGGAGCGTTTATTGCAGGAGTTTTCGGAGGGATGATTTTTTTTCCTCAGGTATGGACGGTATATTTGCCCACCATTACGACCTTAGCCCTTGATTTTACTTTGGTTATGGTAGGTATTGATTTAGGGTTGAATCGCGATATTTGGAGACATATGCTCAAAGTCGGTTGGCAGGTGTTTTTAGCACCTGTGGGTGTGGTGCTCGGCAGTATTGCGGCGGCTATGCTGGTAGGTTTATGCTTTGGATGGAACCTTCGCGAAGGGGGAGCAGTTGGTGCCGGGTTTGGGTGGTACAGCTTATCCGGTGTTTTGATCTCTGACCTTCATTCAGTCTCCTTGGGTACAATCGCTTTTTTGAGCAATATATTCAGAGAGGTTTTAGCCATAATATTTGCCCCCTTTTTAGCCAGGAGAGTTGGGCCGCTGGCTCTTGTTGCTCCCAGTGGGGCAACAGCTATGGACTCCACACTTCCTCTCTTGGTGGCGGTGGGACCTAAAGGTGTCAGTATAGTAGCTATCATAAGCGGTCTTTCTTTATCTCTTTTAGTTCCTGTTTTGGTGCCTTTGGTTTTGGGTTAACCTTAATTAGCAAGCATAGTGAGCAGTTAAAGTATTTTTATCAAAGTTTGGAGAAGGAATATTTTAATCTTTGACGAATCCATTAGTAGGATTGACTGAATTTTCGATAAAATGGAAGAGCTGCTTTTGTTTTAGCAGGGGATATGAAGGAGGATGGAAAGGTGTCTGAGGAGAAGCGGTTATTGCGGGAACATGTACTGTCCCTGCGATCAGCGTTGACACCGGAAGAACGGGCTTCTAAAAGCCAAAGGATTCGGGCTATCGTGACTCAGACCCGTGAGTTTCAGGAAGCAGGCACTATCATGCTGTTTATGAATTTCCGTGATGAGGTAGAGACGACTGAGCTGGCCCAGAAGGTCCTGGACTTGGGGAAGCGGTTGGTATTGCCGCGATGTGCCCCTAAAGGGGTGCTTATACCGGCACTTATCGGAGATTTGGCAAAAGATATTGAGTCGGGAATGTGGGGGATCCGTGAGCCCAAAAAGCAAGAACTCACTGAGGTAGATCCTTTGGAGATCGATGGTATCTTTGTTCCTGGGGCAGCCTTTGATGGGCAGGGAAATCGCCTTGGCTATGGGGGCGGATATTATGATCGGTTTTTCGAAAGGGTGAGAGAAGGGACGCCTAAGATTGCTCTCGCTTTTCACTGCCAGATTGTGGACAGAATCCCAGTTGAAGTTTACGATAAGAAGGTAGATATGTTGATCACTGAACAAGGTGCCATGCGTTTTAAGGAAACGCTTTGAATTTAGTGGAAAAGGGAGGAGAACTATTTTGTGTGAGGAGTGTAAAGAGTTAGTTGATCCTAAAGAGGAGCAATTGGATCAGATATTAGCTCATCATAAGCGGGAGAAAGGGGCGCTTATTCCTGTTTTGCAGGAAGCGCAAGGGCTTTATGGGTATTTGCCTGAACATGTGATCAAGCACATCAGCAGGGGGCTGGGCATACCTTCAGCTAAGGTTTATGGAGTCGTTACATTTTATGCTCAATTTCGCCTTACCCCTATGGGGCGCAATGTGATTAGTGTCTGCTTAGGTACGGCCTGCCATGTTCGCGGAGGCGCTAAAGTTCTGGAAGCCATAGAGAAGGATACAAAGATTAAAGATGGGCAGACCACGGAAGACGGGCGCTTTACTTTAGAGATCGTCAACTGTATTGGAGCCTGTGGATTGGCTCCCGTTATGTCCATTAATGGGAATGTCCACGGAAGATTGAATGCAGATCAAATCCCAGGAATCCTGGCAGAGTATAAGTAGGGGGAATAGGGATGAACACAGAAGCTAAAAAACAGGTTTTTATCTGTGCAGGCACAGGCTGTATCTCTTCAGGAGCTAATACAATCATCGACTTAATGAACGTGGAGATAGAACGTCAAGGGTTAGCAAAAGATGTGGAGCTCATTGCCACGGGTTGCCGTGGTTTTTGTGAGCAAGGGCCGACTTTAGTTATTGAACCTGCCCAAAGATTCTACCGGAGAATTCAGCCGGAAGATATTCCGGAACTGGTAGAGAAGGAATTAGCTCAAGGGGAAAAAGTGGAGCGCCTGTTCTATGTGGATCCTCAGTCGGGGGAACCTGCTTTAAGTTATGAGGACATCAGCTTTTTTGCTAAGCAAACTCGTATTGCTCTTAAAAATTGTGGATTTATCGATCCCACCAAACTTGATGACTATCTGGCTCACAAAGGCTATGAAGGCTTGAAAAAAGCCCTTACGATGGCTCCGGAGGCCATTGTGGAGGAGGTCAAGGAATCCGGCTTGCGTGGCCGGGGAGGGGCCGGTTTCTCAACCGGTCTGAAATGGAGCTTATGCAGGGCTACCCCATCCGATAAAAAATATGTGATTTGCAACGCTGACGAAGGAGATCCGGGTGCGTTTATGGATCGCGGTCTTCTCGAGGGAGATCCTCACGCGATCATTGAAGGTATGCTGATCGGCGCTTATGCCATTGGTGCTGACGAGGGCTATGTTTATTGCCGAGCCGAGTACCCCCTGGCGATCAAGAACCTGCAGATTGCCATCAAACAAGCAGAAGAAGCGGGATTCTTAGGGAATAACATCCTGGGTTCCGGATTTAACTTTCATTTAAAAATCAACGCCGGAGCCGGAGCCTTTGTCTGCGGTGAGGAAACCGCTTTGATGGCATCTATCGAGGGCAAACGCGGTATGCCTCGTGTGCGGCCTCCTTTCCCGGCCCAAAGCGGATTATGGGGGAAGCCCACCAATATCAATAATGTTGAGACCTGGTCCAATATTCCTCATATCTTGAGAAACGGAGCCCAATGGTATGCCCAGTACGGAACGGAGAAGAGCAAGGGGACCAAGATTTTTGCTCTAACAGGTAAGGTTAACAACACAGGATTGGTTGAAGTTCCCATGGGAATGCCCTTAAGAGATATTATCTTCGATATCGGCGGCGGCATCAAAGATGGTAAAAAGTTCAAAGCGGTTCAAATCGGCGGCCCCTCGGGGGGATGCCTGCCGGAAGATATGCTGGATCTCCCTGTAGATTATGATACCTTAACTAAGGCCGGTGCTATGGTAGGTTCCGGTGGTCTGGTTATCATGGACGAAACCACTTGTATGGTGGATATTGCCCGCTTTTTCCTGAACTTTTCCCAGAGCGAGTCCTGCGGAAAATGTACCCCCTGCCGCGAAGGGAATAAACGGATGTGGGAGATTCTTGACCGCATCACCCGCGGTGAAGGCCGGGAGGATGATATTGAAAAACTGGAAACCCTGGCTTATACAGTTAAGGAAACTTCACTGTGCGGCTTAGGTCAGAATGCGCCCAACCCTATCCTGGCTACCTTAAAGTATTTCCGGGAAGAGTTCGAGGAGCATATCCACGCCAAAAAATGCCGGGCCGGAGTCTGCAGTGAACTTCTGACCTACTCCATCGATGCCGAAAAATGCAAAAAATGCGGACTATGTGCCAGAAATTGCCCGGCTAACTGTATCAGCGGCAATAAGAATACCCCCTATGTGATCGATGGGGAAAGATGTATCCGCTGCGGAAGTTGTATGGATTCCTGCAAATTTGGCGCGGTTATCCGGGCCTAGAAGGAGGAGTGGATTTAGTGGAATGGCTTAATTTAACTATTGACGAAAAAGAAGTTGTCGTACCCAAAGGGAGCACGGTCTTGGAAGCATGCCGTATGCACGATATTCCGATTCCAACCCTTTGCCAGGATCCGGAACTCACCAATGCCGGAGCCTGCCGTCTCTGTATTGTTGAGATCGCAGGTATGCGCAATCTGCCGCCTTCCTGCGTTACCCAGGTGACCCAGGGGATGGTTGTGAAGACCCAGACACCAAAGGTGCGCAAGTCCCGCAAGGTGATTCTGGAGCTCTTAGTGGCGAACCACCCTTTGGATTGCATGACCTGTCAGAAGATGGGAGACTGTGCGCTGGCTCAGTATGCCTATGAATATGGTGTGACTGGCGAAGATTACCGGGGAGAACGGCGTGAGCTGCCCCTTGATGACAGCAACCCCTTTATTCTCAGAGATCCGAATAAATGCATTCTCTGCGGCAAATGTGTGCGGGCCTGTGAAGAGATTCAGGGGCGAAGTGTGTTGGATTTCTTTAAACGGGGGTTTGACTCCCAGGTGGGACCGGCCTTTGATGTTCCTTATAGTGAATCGGAATGCGTTTTCTGCGGTTCCTGTGTTTCGGTTTGCCCAGTGGGAGCCTTGGTGGAGAAAAAGATGGTCGGCCAGGCTCGGGCCTGGAACATCGAAAAAGTACAGACCACCTGCCCTTTCTGCGGCACAGGCTGTAATTTTGACCTGAATGTCAGCAATGGCAAAGTGATCGGGGTAACCTCCAATCCGGAGTCACCGGTGAACGGTAAAGCCCTTTGTGTCAAGGGCCGTTTTGGCATGGATTTGATCCACAGCCCTCAGCGTTTGACCACTCCTTTGATTAAAAAGGATGGAGAATTCGTCCCGGCAGGCTGGGATGAAGCCCTTGATTTAATTGCCGCAAAGTTCTCCCAGATTAAAGAGGACTATGGACCGGATTCTTTTGCGGCACTCAGTTCGGCCCGCTGTACCAATGAAGAAAATTACCTGATGCAAAAATTTATGCGCGCAGTGATCGGAACCAATAATGTTGATCACTGCGCCCGTACCTGACACGCTCCCACTGTGGCAGGTCTTGCCACTTCATTTGGTTCAGGAGCGATGACTAATTCTATCAACGAAATCCCTAATGCCGAAGTCATGTTTGTGATTGGTTCCAATACTACGGAAGCCCATCCGATTATCGGCACCAAGATGAAGCAGGCTCTGGCCCGGGGAGCCAAGCTTATTGTAGCTGATCCGCGGGAGATCGAACTGGCCAGGGATGCTCATATCTGGATGAGATTGAAACCAGGTACGGATATTGCCCTGATCAACGGGATCATGAACATCATTGTCGAGAACGGCTGGGAGGATCGCGCTTTTATTGAGGAGCGAACCGAAGGCTATCAAGAACTCAGGGAAAATCTCAAGAAATTCCCGCCGGAAGAAGTCAGCAAAATCACTGGAGTTCCCGTGGAGCTGATGGCAGAAGCTGCCCGTCTCTACACCAGTGTGGAGCGAGCTCAGATTTTCTACACCCTGGGAATCACGGAACATGTTTGTGGTACGGATAATGTTATGTCCCTGGCCAATCTGGCCATGCTGACCGGAAATATCGGCAAAGAAAGCTCAGGGGTCAACCCGCTGCGGGGGCAGAACAATGTGCAGGGAGCCTGCGACATGGGAGCTCTGCCCAATGTTTATCCCGGCTATCAGAGTGTTACCAACCCAGAGGCACGGGCTAAGTTTGAAGAGGCCTGGGGAGTTTCCCTTAATCCCAATCAGGGCTTCATGATTCCGGATATGTTTGATTCAGCGGTCAAGAAGGAATTGCGGGCCATGTATATCATGGGCGAAGATCCTGTGCTGACCGACGCCGACGCCAATCATGTGCGTAAAGGCCTGAAGGCCTTGGACTTCCTGGTTGTTCAGAACATCTTTATGTCTGAGACTGCCGAATTGGCCGATGTTATTTTACCGGGGGCCAGCTTTGCGGAAAAGGACGGTACTTTCACCAATACCGAGCGTCGGGTGCAACGGGTTAACCGGGCGATTAAGCCGATCGCCAATACGAAGGCGGACTGGGAAATCATCTGCGAGCTTGCCAACCGGATGGGGTACCCGATGGCTTACCCATCGCCTGCAGAGATCATGCTGGAGGTTGCCTCCCTGGCACCGCAGTTTGCCGGTGTTACCTATGAGCGTCTGGGCAAAAAAGGCCTGCAATGGCCGGTTCCTCATGCCGAACATCCGGGCACGAAGTTCCTGCACCAAGGGAAATTTACCCGCGGCAAAGGCGTGTTTACGGTGATTGAGCATCAACTGCCGGATGAGCTGCCCGATGAAGAGTACCCATTCCTGCTGACCACGGGCCGCAAGCTGCAGCATTATAACATCTCCACCCGTTTCTCGGCGGCGCTGGATGAGCATGCCCCCGAGGAATTGGCTGAGCTTAATCCTAAGGACGCCCGGCGATTGGGGATCCAGGATGGTGAGAAAATCAAGGTAGTTTCCCGCCGCGGTGAGGTAGTGACCAAGGTTTGGGTAACCAAACGAGTTCCGCCAGGGGTGCTCTTTATGACCCTGCACTATAGGGAGTCACCGACCAATGTCTTAACCAATGGGGCGTATGATAAAGTAACCAAGACCTACGAATATAAGGTCTGTGGTGTGCGTGTGGAAGCTCTGAAGTAATCTAAGCGTAGTTGGCCTATCCTCGAAGTGGATAAGAATAGGAGAGTGCCTGGCTATATCCAGTATATAGCGTGGGGCACTCTCTTTTTGTTACAGAAAAAAGACAGCAATGGTTAAAACCTTCTAGAGCTCCACCCTAGGCATGTTTTCGCTATCTGTGTTACAATATAAGACAAAAGCTTAAACGTTGATAGAGATAAGGGAGACATAGGATATGGGTGCTGATTATGGACAAACCCTTCTGCCGATGACCGGGATTATTCTGGCCGGTGGGAAAAGTTCCCGCATGGGTTGCAACAAGGCTTTTATTGAATGGGATGGGGCACCGCTCATCGAACACAGCTTAGCTGTCTTCAATGCGGTTTTTGCGGAAGTGATGATTAGCAGCAATCATCCGGAGCTTTACGCTGACTATGGAGTAAAGGTGATCAAGGATAATTATCCGGATCATGGGCCGTTAGGTGGATTGGAAGCATGCTTGCGGGAAGCCCGCTATGATCATGCCTTTTTTGCTGCTTGCGATATGCCTTTTTTGAATACAAAGGTGATTCGATTTATGGCTGGAGAAATTGAAGGTGAGAGTATTCTAGTCCCCGAGATTGAGGGTGTAGTTCACCCTCTTCATGCTTTTTACCACAAAAATTGTCTCCCCTTGCTTGCCGAGAGCTTAAAGGCAAAGCATCTTAAACTGACAAAACTTGTTCAGCAATACAGCAGAGTGCGTTATCTAAGGGAGAAGGATTTCCGGGATTTTCCTGCAATACATCTTTTTTTAAGCAATATGAATACCCCTCAGGAGTGCCTGGAGCTGCGGCAACACAATAGTCATAGTATTTAATGCTGTAAAAAGAACATTCTTTATTGTTTTTAATGGAAAAAATGTTATTTATCTGGAATATATTAAGAAATATTAATAAGGATTAAGAAATATTATTGCTTTGAACTCTTTTGGCAATCTCCAAAATGGTGTATACTACAAGTAGTTACATTCATTCTGCTATAATTATTTTGAAACATGGAATAATCAGCAAATAGAATATGTTTATGTGCTCCGAAACTGGAAACCTAAAGTTAGCTATGGTTTACCAGTCGTGCATTCTGCACCGGGTATTATTGGAAACAGTAATGCCTCCCATTTGGAAAGGAGTCTGTAGGGTATGCGGGAGCTCCGCGGTTTTACAGACCGTGGGGCTTATTTATTTTGTGGAATAATGAACGTGAAGGTGAGGGGAATCTATGCAAGATCAATATCGGCGCCAGATCGAATACCTGAGGATTTCCATTACAGATCGCTGCAATTTACGATGTAAATATTGCATGCCCGCTGAAGGAGTCCAATGGATTCCTCATGAGCGCATCTTAACCTATGAGGAAATATTGCGTGTCATGCGGATTAGCACCACATTGGGCTTTAGACGGTTCCGCATCACCGGCGGGGAACCCTTAATCAGGGCCGGAGTCCTGGAATTTTTGCAGAATGCCTCGCAAATTCCAGGAGTGGAAGATTTGATGCTGACCACCAATGGGATACTTCTTGCGGACATGGCGGAAGATCTGAAAAAGGCGGGAGTCAATCGGGTCAATATAAGCCTGGATACTTTCAATGAAGATAGGTTCCGGGAACTTACCCGTGGTGGGGATATTAAGAAAGTCTTTCAGGGAATACACCGCTCTCTCGAAGTAGGGCTGCATCCGGTTAAACTCAATGTGGTGGTGGTTCGTGATTTCAATAGCCATGAGCTGCCCCGTTTTATGGAATTAGCTCGTGACTATCCACTTCATGTTCGCTTTATCGAATTGATGCCTATCGGGATCAGCTCGGATAAACGCAGTGATTTCGTATCTATCGATGAGATGAAAGCAATACTGGGCTTAGAGGGCCTGAAAGCCACTCACGATATTCAAGGAGGCGGTCCTGCAGAATATATCACTTCAGAGGGTTTTAAGGGCAGTGTGGGCTTTATCAGCGCTATCAGCAAGCATTTCTGCAGCACTTGCAATCGAATTCGCCTGACTCCCGACGGGAAGCTGCGCCTGTGCTTACACAGTTCCAAAGAAGTGGATTTTCGTGAAGTGCTTCGCTCCAACAAGAGTGATAATGAAGTCAGGGATGTTTTTGCCCAGGCGATTTGGAATAAGCCGGCTGAACATCATATGAATGATCAGGCCTGGCAGGATCAACGGATTATGTCCCAGATTGGAGGATAATGATGGAACTGACACATTTTGATGAAGAAGGCCGGGCACGTATGGTGGATGTCTCGGCTAAGGCGGAGACGACCCGAGTGGCTACGGCCCGGGGTAAGGTAGAAATGCAGGCGGAGACTTTGGAGAGGATTCGCTCAGGACAGATTGCCAAAGGGGATGTGCTGGCGGTGGCCCAGGTCGCGGGAATCATGGCAGCCAAACAAACTTCAAATATGATTCCCATGTGTCATCCTCTGGCGATTACAGGGGCAAAACTGAATTTCGAAATTGTTCCTCCCGGAACCATAGAAATCGAAGGAATTGTCAAAGTCACGGGTAAAACCGGGGTTGAGATGGAAGCGCTTACGGCTGTCAGTGTTGCTGCCTTAACTATTTATGATATGTGCAAGGCTATCGACAAGACCATGGTTATCAGTGATATCCGGCTTATGGAGAAAACCGGCGGCAAGAGCGGGCATTTTATTCGCGAAGACCACTTAAAGGGCACAATTTAAAGGGATAAATTCGAATTGACTTAAAACAAATTAGGAGGAACGATGATGGCGAAGATTATCGCAGTCTGTACAAGTGAGAAAAAAGGGATGCGGAAAAAAAATGTAGGGGAGGGAGTACTGAAGGTTAATTTTGGTATCGAAGGAGATGCTCATGGCGGGGATTGGCATCGTCAGGTAAGCTTGCTGGCGATGGAAAGCATCAAGAAGATGCAGGATATGGGGCTTGATGTGGGACCGGGAGATTTTGCCGAGAATTTAACCACCGAAGGAATCGATCTGGTGAGCCTGCCCCTGGGCACAAAATTAAAGATTGGTGAAACCGGCGTGGGCGAAGTGACACAAATCGGTAAAGAATGTCACACCCGATGTGCTATTTATTATCAAGCGGGGGACTGTGTCATGCCCAAGGAAGGGATCTTCATCCGTGTTCTGGAAGGCGGCCCTATTAATGTGGGAGATAGTGTTGAGGTGATGGAGTAATGCTGAGGGTTGGGGTTATAACCGCCAGTGATAAAGGATCTCAGGGGCAAAGAGAGGATCTTTCCGGTGCTGTTCTCAAGGAACTGGTGAAAGAGATTGACGGCGAGGTCGTTCTCTATACTATTCTTCCGGATGATCAGGAGCTTTTGGCCCAAACTATGAAAAAGTGGGCCGATGAAGAGGGCTTAGATCTCATTCTGACCACAGGTGGCACGGGTTTCTCTTTGCGTGATGTTACCCCGGAGGCGACGATTGCTATTGCGGATCGTATGGTCCCCGGGATTGCTGAAGTGATGCGTTATGAAAGCTACAAAATTACTCCGAAGGCTATGTTAAGCCGGGCAGTAGCGGCCTTGCGCAAGCAGACTCTAATCATCAATATGCCGGGTTCGCCTAAGGCCTGTAAGGAGTGTTGGGCAGCCCTTGTCCCTGCTTTGCCCCATGGAATTCAGATCCTCAAAGGGGAGGCCAGCGAGTGTGCTGCACCTGCTCATCAATAGGATCTTCAGCGTGTTTTTGAGGTTTTTTGGATTTAATTTAATATAAAAATTTTTTTGCTTGTCACTCCTGTCCTTTTCCTGCGTACTCTATAGTAAGGGAAAGTGGAAATGGGGTGACATTGTTTTGAAGGCGATTGCTTTTATTGATTATGAAAATATATGGACTGGACTCTTTGAACAAGGTTATGAATTAACTCCGGAAATCCTTATGGAATCCATTCAACTGTATGCTAAACAAAATGACTATGTTCTATCTGCTATTTATCTCTATGCTAATTTCGATCGGGAAGAATTCTGGCGTGCCCAGACTTCCTTTGAGAAGATTCATGTATATACACGCCATGTTTACGGAAAGAACAATTTTGCCAGTACAGGATTAAGGCGGAATGCGGCGGATGTGGAGCTCATATTGGAAGCGCAGGAGATCTTGCTCACCCGTACCGCAACCTTTGATGTGTTTTTTCTTCTAACTGGGGATGGGGATTTTTTGCCTTTACTTCGAAAAGTAAGGGCCTGGGGAAAAGATGTTAAAGTTATCGGCGTGAAGGGAAGCATGCACCACGAACTTCAAGCCTTTAGTGATTCCGGAGATTTTTTCGGCGAGTTTCTCCCTCAGGAGCGACCGCAGGAATATGAGCCTGAAAAGGATCTTGAACAAGCAATCTCAATCATAGCTCAGCTTCAGCTAAGCATGACGTATATTGCTTCCACCAAAGCGAGGCTCGCCCTGTCGGATCATCTGGGAGTTACCATATCCCAAGTGAAGGAGCTTATTCGCTACGCATTAAGAGAAGGGATTCTTCTTGAACAAGAATATGCCGATTCCAGTTTAAAGATCGGTAAAACCAAGGTCTATCTTTTGAATCTTGACCATTCTATAGTTCAAGCCGTTCTGGGTTCCGCAGTCGAAGAGATTCGCAAACGCTATGCGAAATTAAGAACTCATTGATGGTTTGCCTTGTAAAATTGAGCAGGCACGGCATAGCGCAATATAAGAATGAGAAGAAGGGGTATCTGGCCGGGAGGGCTGGATATCCCTTCTTCTAAGGCGCCGTGATGATTTTTTGTCCAAAGGATGAATAAACCCCCCGGGGACTGGTCAATATATTGCTTAGTGAATGCAAGTCGAAGCGATGAGATTCTGTCAATTTAAGAGTGATGCAATAAGGGGAAGATATAAGGAGAAAATAGAAGGTTTTCGCTTGTAAATCTCTTAAAAATGCAAATGACAGGATTTGATTTCTTCATCCACCTTGCATATTATTATAGTATGATGTTAGCACTCAATAGGAATGAGTGCTAACAATATCAAAATAATATTTAAGCTCTTAAGGAGGGACTTTCTTCAATGAACATTAAGCCTCTAGGTGATCGGGTAGTCATTAAAGCACTCCCCATGGAAGAAAAGACAAAAAGCGGAATCATTATGCCGGATACCGCTAAGGAAAAGCCTCAAGAAGGTGAAGTCGTTGCAGTAGGACCTGGAAAAATGGAAAAAGGAGAGCGCATCGTCCTGGATGTTAAAGTGGGTGACCGCGTGATTTATTCCAAATATGCCGGTACTGAAGTAAAGTATGATGGTCAAGAGTATCTTATTCTTAAGGAAACTGACATTTTAGCGGTTATTGGCTAAAACACTATTCTTTGCTTTATTCACTTAATGAACTTGACGTTGCACAATGTTTTTTACTTATTGACTCTTGAATTTTGGATTTTTAAGGAGGAACTTACAGGTGGCAAAACAAATCGTTTTCAATGAAGAAGCTCGCCGCGCATTAGAGCGTGGTGTTAATGCCTTGGCTGAATCTGTCCGAGTAACGCTTGGACCTAAAGGCCGTAATGTGGTTTTGGACAAAAAATTCGGCGCTCCTTTGATTACCAATGATGGTGTGACTATCGCCCGGGAAATTGAGCTGGAAGATCCATTCGAGAATATGGGGGCCCAACTTGTCAAGGAGGTTGCAACCAAAACCAATGATGTAGCAGGGGATGGAACCACCACTGCAACTGTATTGGCCCAAGCGATTATCCGTGAAGGCTTAAAGAATGTAGCTGCCGGTGCTAATCCTATGGGCATCAAGCGAGGCATTGAGAAGGCTGTTGAATCTGTTGTCGAGGATATTAAAACCAATGCAAAGCCCATTGAAAGCAAGGAATCCATCGCTCAAGTAGCTTCTATCTCCGCCGGCGATGACAACATCGGCGTTCTGATTTCTGATGCTATGGAAAAGGTCGGCAAAGACGGCGTAATCACCGTAGAAGAAGCTAAAGGAATGACCACCGAGCTCAAAGTTGTCGAAGGTATGCAATTTGACCGGGGCTATCTCTCTGCATATATGATCACCGATACTGATAAGATGGAAGCTATTTTAAATGATCCTTACATCTTAATTACCGATAAAAAGATTGGCGCTATCGCCGACATTCTCCCTGTTCTTGAGAAAGTCGTTCAAGCCGGCCGTCAACTTCTGATTATTGCCGAAGATATCGAAGGGGAAGCTTTGGCTACCCTCATTCTCAACAAACTCCGCGGAACCTTTACCTGCGTTGCTGTAAAAGCTCCTGGCTTCGGTGATCGCCGTAAGGCAATGCTGGAAGATATCGCAATCCTCACCGGTGGTACCGTCATTACCGAAGATCTTGGCTTAAAGCTGGAAAACACTACGATTGATATGCTGGGCCGTGCTCGTCAAATTCGCGTAACTAAAGAAGAAACCACCATTGTTGAAGGCTCCGGTTCTCAAGATGATATTAAGAGCCGTGTGGAAGCCATTAAAAAGCAAATCGACGAAACGACTTCTGATTTCGACCGGGAAAAACTTCAAGAGCGTTTGGCTAAATTAGCCGGCGGGGTTGCTGTGATTCAAGTAGGTGCTGCAACAGAAGTTGAAATGAAAGAAAAGAAACTCCGCATTGAAGATGCTTTAGCTGCAACCCGTGCAGCAGTTGAAGAAGGTATCGTAGCCGGTGGTGGCTGCGCGTTAGTGGATGCTGCTAAAGCGCTTGACAGCCTTAAGCTGACCGGAGACGAAAAGACCGGTGTAGCTATTGTATGCCGTGCTTTGGAGGAACCTCTCCGTCAAATTGCCAATAATGCAGGATTTGAAGGCTCCATCGTTGTGGAGAAGGTTCGCAATGGCGGCCGTGGGGTAGGATTCAACGCTCTGACCGAAGCATATGAAGATATGATTGCAGCCGGTATCGTTGACCCCGCTAAAGTGACACGTTCTGCCCTGCAGAATGCAGCTTCCATCGCTGCTATGCTCCTTACTACCGAGTGCTTAGTTTCCGATATCCCATCAAAGGATAATGGTGCGGCTGCTATGGCTGGTATGGGCGGCATGGGTGGAATGGGCGGCATGATGTAAAGCCTTAAACCACAAATAAATGCCTGAAATAAGTGAGACTCGTGTTGCGATGTGGCTATAGCCAATTTTGCTAACACGAGTCTCAATTTTTAGAGGTTTCTTATAAGTTCGCTGAACTTGCAGGAAGCCTCTTTTTTATTATTTTTAGACGTCTTCGGCAGCTTTTAATTCGACCATTCCGAGAACTTTCATCTTGTTATCATGTGACAGCTTGCGGAAATTTGATATAAGAGCCAATTCATCCTCCGTTAATTCAACGGGGGATATTTTTTTGTCACTTATTCCATAGATATCGTCCAGGTTAATCTCTAGGAAATTGCAGATGTTCAGAAGAGTCGAGATGTCGATAGAGTTGGTCCCTTTCTCCCATGATGATATCGTATTATCTCTGACCCCTAGATGGTCGGCTAATTGTTTTTGGGTTATACCTTTTCTTTCGCGATATTTGCGTAGGTTTTCCGCCACCCTCAATTTAATTGCTTCCATTGATAACCACTCCCTTGTGTTGATTATATAGATAACTATGATCTTAATCAAGATGAATATTCATGAAATATGAATAAAAGATATTGACACATCATAATTTATGAAGTAAGGTGGTGTTGTGAGTTCATGAAATATGAAGTTGGAGTGAAATGTGTTTGGAGAAAACCAAGCTTCAAGGATTGCAACTCTTTCCGTCGGCGTGAACGTTAAAGATACCCTTGCCAGTAGTTATTTTAGAGATTATCGATCGGATGGGAGGTGAAATGAATGAGCGGTTGCAGGCTGTATAGAATAAAACCTTTGAAGTGGCTTAAGTCAATCACGTCTTACCGTACTCGAAAGTTGGATAATCTCCCTAAGAGCAAATGGGCTGAGATATTAGTAAGGGGAGGGACCATAAAGCCCTGACTATCCAAAGGGAAAAGGTGGAGGTGGATCACAATGCTTAAGGAAAAAGTCAAATGCAGTGTGCATTTCTATTGAAGGGAAGCCAGGCTAATGAAAATGCCTGAACAAAAAGAAAATGCCCGCAAGTCCTGGCAGATTTAACGGGCAGAAGAAAAATAATTTCTAGCTTAGTATATCATGTTTTGCCAAGTCAGTACATCAGCTCATTAATAATCAAGTTGAAGTTGTCGCGGTGCGAATTACTTAAGTAGGATCAGTGGTTCTCCAGGCGGAGCGTAGAGAAGTTGGACATAAAGGTGGAGAGATAGTATGCGAATCGACATAAATGAGAAATACTGCATCACCTCTGATGAATACCAATATATTCTTAACACAAAATCCGTTAGTAACGGTAAAAAGATAAAGGGGCAGAAAGAATTAAAAGCAGTTGCTTATTGCTCAGATCTCAATCATTGTCTTAAGGAACTTGTAAAGCGTCAAATCAGGGAATCAGATTGCACTTCCCTCAGAGACGTTGCAAAGCGAATAGAAGAAATCAGAAGTGAAATAAATAGAACTGTTAATTTTTAAGCGTTGTGAAGAGCACCTTCCCTATGGGTCATGCGGGCACCACAGCAATATATATCGTGTGGATGCGTGATGTTCCAGTGAGTTGATAGAGTAGGTGTGAGCAGATAAAGGAGTGGAGTGGCAGTGGAAGAAAGAATTGAGAAGCATATTCACCAGTATGTCGAGGCAGAACTTAGGAATTATCGGACCTATAAAAAACTTATTGGTGAATACGATAAAGAGTTGCTGTATAGAGGTGCTAAATCGGGACTTGGTAAAGACCCGACGGGGAGGTTTTCACAGAATCGGATCAGTGACCCAACGTATGATGAAGTAGCAGGGGTTATTGCTAATGAGCAGAGAGTTAGAAGGATGAAAGATGTTGTGATGTGCATCGAGGATGTCTTAGAAGAGTTGTCGGAAGAGGAAGCACGATTAGTGGAGATGAAATATTTTAAGAGTTGCTATACAGACTTTGGAATCATCGGCGAGCTGCACATAGGGCAAACAAAATACTATGGAGATAAAAAAAGGATAATCAGAAAGTTTGCTTTAAGGATGAGGTTAATATAAGTGTAGAATTTGCGAAGTATTTAACACCATTTCCGTAGTATTATGGTATCAGTGAAAGGCGTCAAGAGATGGGCGCCTTTCCTTATTTATAGGAGTACTCCTTTCGGCGACTCTCCTCTCGGTCGGCTGGGTGAACTATAGACCAGCCGCTTTAATCAGGCTTTGGTGATAACAGTCAGAGGGAAAGCAAGGAGGTGAGGATGGCCTATCAGAGAACTACGGCTTTACCGGGATGTAGGCCGGAAAAGAAAAATGGCTGGGCAGAAGGAAGATTTATGATGAACATCTCCATGCAGGAGATGGATCAAGAGATGCCCAAGTATCCGGCCAAACGGGCAATGGGGCAAATCATGAATGACTGACTGTCGAAGGGGGTGATCCAATGAGCGCTATTACAGTCAATGGGGTTCGGGACAGTGTGATGACAATACTGCATCAACATTTCCCCGGCATCTCTGTTTATAGCGAAGAGATCCGGCAAGGCTTTGATAAGCCTTGTTTTTTTGTCAAGCTTTTCCCGGTGTCGCAGAATCAGCTTCTTGGCCGGCGATATCAGCGGAACCACTCTTTCGATATTGGCTACTTCCCGGTAGTGGTAGATGAGGGAGAAGGCGAAGGGAATAGACAAAATCAGGACATGCACGATGTGGCTGAGCAACTGTACGAAGCAATGGAGTTGATCCCAGTGGTTGATGAGAGCGACGGACTAATGCGAGGCACGAAAATGGGACATGAAATCGTCGAAGGGGTACTGCATTTTTATGTGGATTATAATTTCCAGGTTATAAAAGAGGCGACACTGGAGCCACTGATGCAGACCATGGAACAGGAGGGATTTATTCGTGGCTAGGAAAGATGAACTTATTGAAAAGGTCTATTCAAAGCTGCAGATTCTGCAATCAAAGCAATTCACAGCACAGCAAAGGGATGTGCTGGAGGCTTTGCTGCAGGACGGTGCCAACTATACCAAGAGTGAGGTTATCTCAATTTCTGAGGACTTTCGAACAAAGGAGGCTAAATAAAAATGGCAGCAGGAACATTTACAGCTCAAAACAAGGTGAGACCCGGCGTGTATATCAATTTCAAATCTGAGCCCCAGGCGGCAGGGACTTTGGGGGAACGGGGGATTGTATCCATGCCCCTGATTCTGAGCTGGGGTGAACCCGGTAAAATGATCACCATCGAAGCCGGTGACGATGTATTCCCAAAATTGGGGTACTCCATTATGGATGCCCAATTACGCTTGATCAATGAGGCTTTGAAACGGGCCAAGACGTTGCTCCTCTACCGGTTGAACGCCGGCACGAAGGCGGCGGTGACGGTCGGAAACTTGACGGTAACGGCCAAGTGGGGTGGAGCCCGTGGTAACGACATTACCCTTGTTATCCAGGAAAATATTGATGATGAGACAAAGTTTGATGTGTCCACCTTAGTGGATGGAGCCGAGCTCGATAAGCAAACTGTGTCTGATATCGCCGGCCTTGCTGCAAATGATTGGGTCATCTTTTCCGGTACCGGTGCCTTAACGGAAACAGCAGGCGCTCCACTGATCAACGGCTCCGACGGAGCCGTAACCAATCAGGCTTATATCGATTATCTGGCTGCTGTGGAGATCTTCGACTTTAACACTATCGCACTTCCCAGCACGGATGATGCGCTCAAAGCCACTTTCACTGCCTTTGCCAAACGGCTCCGGGATGACGAAGGGAAGAAGATCCAGGTCGTTCTCGAAAACTATCCGGCGGCTGATTATGAGGGTGTGATTAGTGTTAAAAACGGTGTGGTACTCGCTGATGGAACTATCTTGACGGCCGCTCAGGCGACAGCGTGGGTAGCCGGTGCCACGGCAGGGGCACGGGTGAACGAATCCCTCACTTACCAGGGCTATGATGAGGCTGTTGATGTGGCCCCCCGATATACCAATGCACAGATCATCGCGGCTTTGCAGGCGGGGGAATTTTTATTTACCGCCAGTGACAACCAGGCGCTGGTGGAACAGGACATTAATACACTGACTAGTTTCACGGCGGATAAAGGAAAACAGTTTGCCAAGAACCGGGTGATCAGGGTCTTGGATGGAATCAACAATGATTTTGTGCGGATTTTTTCTAAGTTCTATATCGGTAAGGTGTCCAATAATGCAGATGGACGGAACCTGTTGAAATCAGAGTGCATTAACTACATGAACACTTTGCAGGATATTGACGCAATTAAGAATTTTGATGGTCAGACTGATCTAACTGTCCAGTCCGGAAATGATGTGGATGCGGTCTATATTGAGGCTTACGCATGGCCGGTAGACAGCATTGAAAAGATTTATGTTCGTGTGCGGATTAAATAGAAAGTGCAGGTGAGATAAGATGGCATTTTTAAGAGCGGAAGACGCAGTGGGTGGCAAGCAGGCCAAAGCTTTTGCTACGATCAATGGTCGGGTGGAAGAGTTATTTTATGCTAAATCCATTGAGGCAACTATCGAAAAGAATAAAGCAGATGTCCCTGTTCTCGGCAGGACGAATGTGGGAAAGAAGGCTGCTGGCTGGACCGGCAGTGGGACCCTGACGATCTATTATATTACGAGCCTGTTCAGGCAGCTGATGATCGACTATGTGAAAACCGGGCGGGATTTCTATTTTGATCTTCAGATCGTCAATGAAGATCCGGCCTCGGGTGTAGGAAAGCAGACCATTGTGCTTAAGGGCTGCAATCTGGACAGCGTTACAGCAGCGTCTTTTGATATCACTTCAGACGATCCTTTGGAAGAGGAGATGCCCTTTACCTTTGAGGATATTGATATGCTGGATCAGTTCAGCCGTCCGGTGACGGGATAAAAATGTTCTGCAGCTATGGACATGGTATGGGACACATCCCCAACTTGTCTTGAAGGAGAGTTTTAAAGGAGATCAGCAGTATTCTGGTCTCCTTCTCTTGCTTGCGTTAATAAGCGCTTTAAGTCTTTGGGAGTTTAGGAGGATTAAGAATTATGAGTGATTTGCAGGATTTCTTAATGGACAACTTTGAAGAGGCTGAACCGATTGAACGGAGAGTAAGTCTTGGCGGGAAGGAAAAGATTATGAAGTTTAAGCCTATTTCAGCCGCCACAGGTGACGAGATCAGGAGGAGCTGCCGCAAAACAACCTTCCATAAAGGTCAGCGGCTTGTTGAAACGGATCAGGATGCCTTTGTGGCTAAGTTAATTATTGAAACAACAACAGTTCCTGATTTCAAATCTCAGGAGCTTCAGCAAAGCTGGGGTGTGCTGGGGGCTGAAAATCTGTTGAAAGCTATGAAAACGAAAATGAAGGATGGCGAATATGCCACTTTTTCCAATATTGTCAGTGAAGTCAATGGTTATGACAAGAGCATGAACGATTTGGTCGAAGAAGCAAAAAACTAATTGAGGAGGGCGATGGTGAGGCGAATTACGCTTACTACGCCCTCCACGAGCTTCATATTTTACCCGGGGCATTGGTAAGATTACCCCGTAAGGAAAAGGCGGTTGTTTATGCCATGATTGATATCAGGATTAAAAAGGAGAAAGACGAGGCGGCCAGGGCTAAAAGGAAAAGAAGATAATATCTAATACACCATACTAGCCGAAACCTTGTTTTCGCCAGGAAACCCAAAAGGAGGTGGCAATGTGGCAACGATCGATTCGGCGTTAAAAATGTTCGGTAAAATGTCCGATGTTGCAGACCGCTTAATAGAGGCAGCTAAAGTAATCGGTGAGCCAACAATTGGTGCTGCAATGGAGCAACAGCAGATCATGGATACTTTCAGTGTAAAAACCGGGAGCGAGCCTTTAGGTGCGGTGATTTATGACCGGATTACAAAGCAGGCCTTGGGATGGGGAGAAGATGTAAATGCCTCCCTTTCGGGAGCAATGTCCTTTATGTCCACTACCATGGATCCTGATAAGTTAACTCAACTTAATGCTTTAGCGGCGCGGCTCTCAAAACTGAATCCTGCAGAAGGATTAGAGGGGGCAGCTCTTTCCATGAAGGAACTTATGTCCGGCGACTACACATCAATTGCCGAAGGCTTTAATATGAGCGGAACAATGCTCCAGGGCAGTGCGGCATACCAAGCCGGGCTGCAAGGGGATGTGGATGGATTCATTAAAGGAATGGATGAGTTATTAAATCAACAAAATATGACGGAAGCAGCTTTTGAAAAGATGCTGGATAGGCCGGCTGCAAAGTGGCAGAGGATCATTCAGACATTCAATTTTAGCCTGGCTAAAGCGGGTGAGGAGGCAGCAAAGGCATTATCCCCTCTCTTCGACATGATTATCAAGGGCTTTGAGTCTGAGGGAGCAAAAGTTTTTTTAAACATTTTAAGCATTGGACTAACTTCGGTAGTTACTGGAATCCAATGGATGCTGACAATGCTTCAAGATGGATGGCCGGCTATCCAGCAGATATTATTGGGTATAGGAACCTTAATATATAATCTGGGTGTAATTCTCTTGGGGTTGATACCTATCATCATGGGGGTTGTTGCAGCTTGGGTGGCGTACAATGCAGTTGGCCTTATAGCGAATGGGATTACCTTTATAACCGGAACCCTGATACCTATTGTTAGAGGTCTAATGGCAAAGTGGAATATCGTAACATTAATGTTGGCGAGCGGCATTTCATTATTAGCTTTAAAACAAAGGCTGCTACATTACGTTATGAATATAAACCCTATCGGCTTGGTTATTGGTCTTGTAATAGGGCTTATCACTGTTTTGGGAGCACTTAGCGTCGTAACGAACGGAGTCAAGAAAGTGTTCTCTGATGCCTTTGGGTTTATTGTTGATGTTGCTGAAGGTGCAATTAATGCAGTTTTGAGAATACTCAATGGAGCAATAAGGGGAATAAATGAGGTATCTGGATTCTTTGCTAATCTTTTAGGCATTGAGGCAAAACAAATAAAAGAGATCCAATTTAAAGCTGATTTTTCAGAGTTTAAAAAGGCTGGACAAGAAGCCATAGAGAATTTTTCAATGGATGCACTAAAGGAAAAGTTAGGATTTGATAATAAGTTTCAGATGCAAGAAGATTATGGCTGGGATGGCTCCATCCCTAATATAGATGATGCCCTCTCCAGCATAGACCATGTGGGCGAAGTCGGTAAAATCGGAGACACCGTAGATATCTCCAGTGAAGATCTGAAGATTATGCGGGAGCTGGCGGAAATGAAGAACATCCAGAACTTTGTAACCTTGACACCGACCGTATCCGTGACTACAGGAGACATCCGCAACGGAAGCGATGCGGATACTATTGTGGCAAAGATTAAGATGATGCTGGAGAAAGATATTGCATCGTCGGCATCAGCAGTGTATGGGTAAACACTACCCTTGAAAGGCAGGTGATTCCAATGTCTTATAGCATTGAACTCAGCTTCAACAACCGGGACGAATCCTTCGAGCTTCCCGTCATGCCGGGAAGCCTTGACGCCAGTAAGTCCGGCAACAACAAAACTTATGACATCATCGCCCTGGGTGAGATCAACATTATTAAGAATCCCCAGCGCATTGAATACGGATTCAGCAGCATCTTTCCAGCCCAGCGCTATCCCTTTGTGACAGTTCAAACACTCTTGCAGCCTATCGAATATGTCCAGCTTATCATCAGGTGGATGGAGTCTAAACAACCCATCCGCTTTATTTTTACCTCCGACCGATTTGAGATCAACACTTTGGCTAGTATTGAGAGCTTTGACTGGGAAGAGGTTGCCGGTGGTTCAGGGGATCTTGAATACTCCCTTAAGCTCAAAAGTTACGTCCCCTATGCGGCACAAAAGGTGCCTATAGAAGATCTTATTGATAAATCAGCGTCCACAGTGGCAGTGCCGCCTCCGGCACCGGTCAGGCCCAATGAAACCAAGCCCCCTAAGACCTATACACTGGTGGCTGGGGATACCCTGTGGGCGGTGGCTCAGAAGCATTTGGGCAATGGTGCCCGCTGGCCGGAAATACAAAAGCTAAATGACATCACGGACGCGGAAATTAGGCGGCTGCAGATCGGCCGGGTGTTGAAACTGCCATAATAGGTCCAGATGAAGGGAGGGAATAAAAGATGCTGAAAATCGTGATCGACAATAAAGACGGAAACGTATGGGACATCTCTCAGATCGTCGCTGATGTGAATTGGAAAACAAGCCGGATCGGCAAGGCTGGTAGCTTAGATTTTACGCTCATCAAAAATGCACCCGCTCAGGAACTGGCCTTTAAGTACGCCAATGGGAACATTGTCCATGTCCAGATGGAAGATGGTACTAATGTCTTTTATGGTTATATCTTTAGTATAGACGGAGGTAAGGATGAGGCGGTGAAGATTACTTGCTATGATCAGCTGCGCTATCTTATGGCCAGTGATACTAGTATTTATACGAATATTACAGTCTCGGAGCTGGTCAGGGAAATAGCTGCCCGGTTCCAACTTGAGACAGGTCGCATTGATGATACAAAGTATAGGATACCGACTTTCTCCGAAGACAATCAGAAGATGATGGATATGATCTGTAAGGCGCTGGACCTGACGCTCATTAATACAGGCAAGAACTATGTCTTCTTTGATGATTTTGGCGCACTGACCATTCGGAATGTTGAGGATTTTCTCCTGGATTTTATCATTGGTGATCATAGCCTGATGACAGACTTCAGTCATAAGGTTTCTATTGATTCTGATACGTATAATGTCATCAATTTATATAAGGACAATAAAGAAACCGGTAAACGGGAACCCTACGAAAAGCCCTGCAGTGCCAATATAGCCAAATGGGGAGTGCTGCAGCTTTGTCAATCTATAGATGAAGAGATGAACGAGGCCCAAATTAGTGAAATGCTTAAAAATCTACTCACTCTTAAGAATCGGGAGACGAAATCCCTTAAAATTGAAGCATTAGGCGATATCCGGGTCCGAGGCGGTTGCTATGTACGCATTCAAATTGCCGAGTATGGAATCAATCAGCCTTTTCTGGTCGATGAATGCACCCACCGCTTCGATGGGGTGAATCATACGATGAGTCTGGAGTTAAGGGTTATTTGATAAATAAAACAAGCCTGGGAAGGTGATAGAATGTCTAGTTTATTGGACCTAATCAAAGCGGCTGGGGCGGATGCCGTTAACGCATCCAACCCTGTGAATATTCTTTTTGGCGAGATCTTAACAGTGCATCCGCTCAGTGTCAAAGTCGATCAACGCTTTATACTGCCAGCGGATTTTTTAATGGTGCCGGAGAGAATGACAAAATACGAAGTGGATTTGCAGCATACGCATCAATACACCGATGATGGTTCTACGAGTGACACGTCGGAAGCTTTAACCCAAAGAATCGTGATTCGCTCCGGACTTGCCCCGGGGGATAGGGTTTTGATGCTTAGAGTCCAGGGTGGGCAGCGTTATGTCATTTTAGATAAGGTGGTGGTGTCTTTATGATCCCCACAGGTGGAAGCATTACCCATGGGGTGATTCAGTATGCCCAACGGCCTTCCCTTACCTGGAGGCTTGACCCGGCCAAAGGGCGCATCACTGGGAGGCTGGACGGATTGGAATCTGTGCAACAAGCCGCGGCCAAGATTCTGCAGACCCAGCGGTTTCGCCATTTGATCTATACCCCGAATTACGGTAGTGAGTTGGGTCAATTGATAGGCATGAATCGGGCTTTTGTGAAATCTGAAGCTGTTAGGATGCTTGAAGAGGCATTGACTCAAGATGACCGGATCACAGGAGTCGAAAATGTGCAGACCACAGCTGCGGGAGATAGCCTGCTGATTGAGTTTACCGTGATCAGCACCTATGGGAGATTCAATATGACTCAGGAGGTGGGCGATTAATGTATGAACATCAGACTTATGAGGCGATTCTGGTCAGGATGCTCGCCAGGGTGCCGGAGACCATCGACAAGCGGGAGGGCAGTCTGATTTACGATGCCCTGGCCCCGGGAGCGGCGGAGCTGGCTCAGGCATATGCCGAGTTAGTGGTTAACAATAATCTTTCTTTCGCGGATACGGCCAGCGGAGAATTTTTAACCCGCCGGGCCGCTGAGTTTGGAATCAAGCGGAAGGTGGCTACAAAAGCCTGGCGGCGTGGCGGATTTCTGGATAGTAATAATGCCCTTCTTAACATTCCGCTAGGCAGCCGCTACAGCATCGGTGGGCTGAATTATACCGCTATCGAACAGATCAGTACCGGCGCGTATGTCCTTGAATGTGAAACGGCCGGCACAGCAGGCAATCAGCAATTTGGGGATTTGCTCCCTATCGCCTATGTCAATAGTTTGGCCAGGGCGGAACTCACCGAGGTGCTGGTTCCAGGTGAGGATGAGGAGACAGACGAAGCCCTGCTCTCCCGATACTATGAGACGGTAAACGAACCGGCTTTTGGCGGGAATATGGCAGATTATCGGCAAAAAGTCAATGCTATCAATGGTGTAGGAGGAACCAAAGTCTTTCCCACTTGGGCTGGGGGTGGCACTGTGAAATGCACGATTATTGCCTCTGACTGGGCTAAGCCATCTCCTGAATTAGTGAATGAGGTTCAATCCACTATGGATCCGGAAGAGAATCAGGGGATGGGACTGGGGCAGGCACCGATCGGCCATGCCGTGACGATAGCCGGGGTGGATAAGGTTACGGTGGATGTGGAAACGACACTCACGCTTGCGCCAGGTGTAACTCCCGGGCAGGTTCAATCCGATGTGGAAGCGATCTTAGATGCCTATCTTTTAGAACAAAGAAAAACCTGGGCTGCGCAAACCCAGATCATCATCCGTATGGCACAAATTGATGCCCGGATGCTTACTGTCCAAGGCGTCGAAGATGTGACTGGAACAAAGCTTAATGGGACGGAGGCCAATTTCTTGCTTGATGAGGAAGAAATTCCAATCTTGGGGACGGTGATTATCAATGAGTAAGTCTATTAGAGAATATTGGCCCCAATTGTTTGATAACATTTTAGACTTTCAGCTTCTAGCTGATGCAGTGGATACCGAAATACAGTCTCTAGGTGAGACAGTGGATCAGCAACTCGCTGACCAATTTGTTCTCACTTCAGGCTATGAGGCGGTAAAACGCCGGGAAAGGATGCTGGGCATCCAGGCTGATCCCACGAATGAAACGCTGGACTTCCGGAAAAAACGGATTATTAACCGTTATTCAACGAAGCCGCCGTTCACTATTCGTTATCTTCAAGACCGCTTGGATTTTCTGGTGGGTGAGGAGAAAGCAATTGTGAGTGCGGATGGTCAAGACTTTTTACTTTTCGTGGAGACCGCCATTGAAAATGCGGCGCTCTTTAAAGAGGTCGAGCGGACAATAAAAACCATCAAACCGGCAAACTTGATCTATAACCAGCAAACCGCTTTAGGTGATCATATCTCCATGGAAGAGCATATACGTTTCCGTACATTAGAGAGGCAAACCCGGCTGGGTTCAACATGGAGGGTAGGAATGACACCTTTTGCCGTAGCAGATTTGGAGGTGAGCGTTAAGTGATATCAACAGAGTTTTTATCCAATGTGGCAGACCATGTAGATGGTCAAGTAGCTAAGGTCGTATTAAATGAGAGCTACGAAATCACCGACTTTAGTATTAAAGAGACAGAGCAAGGCTTGGTTCATATGCAATATATTGTTCCTAGTGGCGTGGTGCCGACAGTAGTTTTAATCGAGCTTAAGGATGTTTCTGATAATGTCATCAGCTCAAATGAAGTTTATGTCCCGATTACCGCAGATACGATTATAACGCAGACCATTCGAGTTAAGGAGGGGTGAGAATGGCAAAGACAAACTGGCAATATGGTGAAATTGTTACCGAGGAAGATTTTAACCAGTTGGGGCAAGAAGTGAATGAAGCCACAGCTGGATTAGCTGTTCTGGAAGAGCAGCTTGGGGAAGCCGAACAAAGCAGCAAAGCCTATACCGATCAGCAAATTCAGCTGGTTACAGCCACCGGCATCCCTAAACTGGTAACCTACTCATATGCATTGATGGCTGATCAGCAGGGTCAAACTGATTTTGAAATACCTTTGGAAACCTTCGTTAAGGAAACAGATACGGTGACCGTTGCCCGGAATAGTACGGTGCTGAGCACGGAGCGATACAGTGTTGTTGACCCGAAAATAGTTCGGTTGGCGGAAGGCGTAAATATAGGAACAGAAATATTTGTTCAGGTATGGAAGAATGTGCCCATCGGTCCGGATGGAGCGATATCAGCGTCAGTGCTGGCTAATGATACTGTGACAGAGTCGAAGATGGCTGATGAGATGAAAAAGGATGTGCCCGGAGGAGTGGCGGGGTATGATTCGTTTGCTATGCATTTGGCGGATTTTACGCAACAGATACCTTATGCGGTGACGGCGGGAAGTGCTAATGCTTATACAGCATCTACAACCCCGCCTTTGCCTGCTCTGGTGGCTGGAGTGGCCATTACGGTTAAGTTCCATGCTGAAAACACAGGTGTGGCCACCCTGAACTGGAACGGCAAGGGTGCAAAGGCAATAAAAAAAGCAAACGGGAGTGATGTTAGCTCAGGGAATTTAAAGCTGAATGGAGTCTATACCCTTCGTTACGACGGAACAAATTTTATATTGCAGGGTGAAGGGGGGATAGAAAACGATGCAACAGCCGTAGCTGCAGATATCTTAACCTCAAAGACAGCGTATGTGGGAGATGGGGTAAAAATTACAGGAACGATGCCCAACACTCCCTCCCAAACCGCAACACTGCAAATCACAGGAAGCGCAAAGCCGACCAAGGTAGTCCCAGCGGGTTACACTCCTGGCGGGACGGTTACAGCAGAGTTGGCGGCAGCGTTAGCAAACAGAATTTTAGCTGGAAATACAATAGGTGGTGTGGCTGGTACTGCTGTAGATGGGGCAGAGATGAAGAAATTTGCCATTGGGTCTGCAAGATCATCGACCAGCCAGAAGTCATTTCCAACTTCTAGGGGCGGTACATCAAATCAATATTATATAAATATCTCGGGTTTATCATTTGTGCCAAGTATAGTTATCGCAAGTTTGTCGTATACCTATGGTAGTTCTTATCAAGGAACTGTATTTAGGAGAGGTTATAGTAGTGGCTATGACGGCCAATATGGCGGAGATACGGAACTTGGTGGAGCGATACTAAACTTGGCATCGAGCATTGGGACATCATTTGATTTTCCTATTTCACCATCAGACAACAACATTAGCTGGATAGCAATTTCCTAACAAGGAGGACTGTAGCGTGATTCAATATGGTAAACGTATTATTTTTGATCTTAGCAATGGAAGAGTATTAAACGGGACATTTGATGAAATGACTGGGGATTTACAAGAGGGGCTAAGGCCCCCCTGAAATTGATTTTATAGACCTACCTTATGGTGATATAACTTTTCAAGATGCTTTAGAATACCATGTAGACGTTGATACTAGGACTATTGTTGTCGATTCTTACAGAGAACATATTCCTTCATATGAAGAGTTGCAACAGCAACTCCTCATTAGTCAGGGGGTTATTTAATATGGTTAACGGGATGTATGTCAATTGGCTTGTTAGTTGGGTTAAAAAAGAAACAATTAATATTCAAACAGGCTTGCCGTTTGTCTTGAATGATATAATAATACCTGAGTATCGGGGGGAAGTGGAAGATTTACTTAATGCGCAATAGACCTTAATACGATGTAAAAAGGTATAAATGATTCTTACAAGGAGAGTGAAATAGTGGCTGGAAAAATAACAAAAGAAGAATTACATCCATTGCTGTCACAGAAAATAGATGATTTTGCTGCGCATGAGGCGGATAAAGTGCAACATATACCATATGCTGTAGCCACAGGCGCGGCAAATGCCTATGCAGTAACATTAAACCCTGCTCCTACATCATATGTGGATGGTATGGCTATTTCAGTAAAAATAAACGTGACTAACACAGGGTCATCTACTTTAAACATCAATGGATTAGGGGCAAAAAATATACTTAAAGCTGATTTGAACTTAATTACATCTGGAAAATTGAAAGCTGGCGGTATTTATACTTTTAGATATAATGCCGAAGGACCGGTTTTCATCTTACAGGGTGAAGGGGGTGAATACGGAACAGCAGGAGCAGGGCAAGTATTGGCTGGGTATACGGTAGGAACAGAAGGCGGGTTGGTAAACGGTTCTATACCAAATTTCACAGATAATACTCAGTGGGCAACAGGAGCTACCGGTGTATATGTTGAAAATGAGATTTGGCTTAGACCGCCTGCTGGATACTATGATGGGTCTGTTGCTTATGTTCGTGTCTATGACCCGAATTGGGCAGCTGCAAATATCTTGGCTGGTAAAAGCATTTTGGGGTTGGCTGGAACAGCTATAAATGGGGCGGGGATGAAAAAGGTAGCTACTGGAACTGTAGCAGCAACAGGCAACGATCAGACAATAAGCGGCTTAGACTTTACCCCTCACTGGATACTTATGCGCGATGTGGGTAATAACTCGAAAGTATACTGGATTTCATTTGCCCAAGGAGTAAATGCAACCTATATAAACACAGGCAATATTTTAAGCGTAGGAAATGGTTACTTCGTTTTTAACTCGTATAATGCAAAAACCATGAATTGGATTGCAATTGAATAATATCGAGGTGTTAAATATGGAATATGGTAAAAGAATTATCTTTGACCCGAGCAATGGCAGGGTTTTGAATTACTGCTTGGAGGAAATGTCTGGTAATCTCCAAGAAGGATTAAGGCCAGAATCTATTGATTTTATAGATTTACCTTATGGAGACACTACTTTAAGGGACGTAGACGCATATCATGTTGATGTCCAAACTAGGACAGTAGTTGTTGACTCTTACAGAGAGCACACGCTGACATACGAAGAGCTACAACAACAATTGTTAATTGCACAGGGGGTAATTTAACATGGTTGAGTTATATGTGAAGTGGCTTGCAGACTGGATTAAGAACGGAGCAGTCAATATTCAGACTGGTCTGCCTTTTGTTTTAACTGACATTAAAATTCCTGAGTATCGGGAAGCTGCAGAAGAGTTGCTTACTGCGCAATAGCCCCTTAATGTGCAACACCAACACTAACGCCACACAGGGCGTATTTTTTATGCTCTAAAATAGGTCAGTCACAATACTGATGCGAAATTCATATAATGTACAGGCTTGAAAGAGGTGATGCTTTTGGACTTTACACTTATTACAGCACTAATTGGGATTGCGGCAACTTTGTCTGGAATCATCTTGGGCTGGTCGGCAAGGGCAAAGGAAGCTAAAAACGAAGTAAGAAAAGATGCAGAAATAGATACAGTAATCCGGACGGACATGGAATATTTAAAACGTGGGGTAGACGATATCCGGATAGAGCAGCGGGCACAAGGGCAACGCATGGATACCATGGGCGAACGCCTTAGCCGAGTTGAAGAGTCATCCAAACAAGCTCACAAGAGGATTGACCGCATCGAGCAGAAAGGAGAGTAAGTTAAACGCCACAAATTGAACGGGTAGGTACACCGAACTTTAGAGCCGGGCGCAATGGCCGCAAGCCGCTGGCCATTGTGGCCCATACCACTGCCGGTTATTATCCTGGCTGCTTAAGCTGGATGCAGAACCCAAAATCCCAAGTAAGTGCTCATTACCTGGTTCTAAGAAACGGTCGTATATTACAGATGGTCAAAGATGAGGATACTGGACATAAATCATATAATCGGCCATTATCGCATTGACAGTGTCAATAGGCCGAATTGCCCAGGAACTAAATTTCCGTGGGTAAGGTTATTTGCGGATTTGAAAAGAGAGAATGAGGTGGATAATCTTGTGGTTTATGCCGACGGAGATGTAGGGACCGCGCTTTTGCTCAGCTTTAAATTGAAATGTCCGATGATCCATAAGGCCTTTGCCGATGAAGTTCATGCCAAAAATAAGCACTGGATTGGGGTACTGGGGATAAACGGTAACGGGAATTACTACTATGCCGGCAGTGATCGAATCGAGACGGCGAAGTTAGGATTATAAGGGGGGAATGGCCTATGGAAACTGCATTAGGTTATGTCCAGGATTTTTGGGGGCTGCTGCTTGTTGTGGCAGCCTTTATTATTTATCTGGTCAGCCAGGGAAGGGCGAAAGCGGGAAAGATATTACTCTCGCTGATGTTGAGATTGGAAAAGCAAGCAGAAGAGTATGCATTGCAGACGGGTGAAGAGAAGTTTAGATTTGTGGTCGAGAGAGGGTACCAACTGCTGCCTAAGTATATAAAGATGTTTATCACCTATAAGATGTTTGTTGAGCTGGCCTATGAATTATATGAGGAAGCAAAAAGTTATTTGATGAGCCTGGACAAAAAGTCTATCCCGGTACAAATTAAGAATCATAAGGAAATAGATCATGGATAAGACTTAAAATCATCTCTTAATAGAGATATTTTTCGCTTTTTCGACAAACATCAGGAAATTCCGTCTATAGACATACATTAAAATTACAGAAGATCTTGGCAGCTGGTGAAAACTGAACGTAGAGGATATTCGACAAATTACCCCTTGAACAATATCAGAACATATGTTCTAATATATAAGAAATATATGTTCTTAAAGGGTAGTAATATTGGGATGAAGCAATAGGATTTATGCTGAGCAGGATTACGATTAAAGGTATGGCTATGAGTCGGAATGAAATGCGCGTTTTGGAAGGATGATGGACTAGAAAGTTAAATCTCTGAAGGCGAAGAAAACAAAATCAGATCAAAGAAATTAAAGGATCAAAAAAACAAAGAAACCCAAAAATCAAAAAACAAAAAAATAATAAGAAGCCAGCTACCCTCCCCAGAGCATTTGGCTTCTTATAGAATTACCCTAAAGGGTAATGCCCAACTGAATTATACCTATTTATGCCAATGAAGGCAACAAGAAATGACTGTATAAGTGAGGTAATTAATTTTATGAAGGAATTCGAGGTTTATTATTATGATAAAATATATACACGCTTAGAAAATTGTTTGTTTGTGTTTAATGAAAGAATCAGGCTGCTCAATGAGGAAGATAGAAGCGTTAATTATAATGGTTTTGTGGATGCGTGTGAGCAAATGAGAAAAGGACTTGATGACTTTAAAACACTTAATGATTTAACAGTACGTCAGAAGTAACATAAGGGTAATGCAGACGCAGACATGCAAATCATTATAAGCATAAATTAACAATTGGCTTTATTTTGCTGACTGGGCGGCATGTTCCAGTGCACTAACACCACACTAACACCCATAGAACCTTACTTCCTTTTGGAAAATATAATTTATACGACAAATCAGACCAGATCTCACAGGGTTCAGAAAGAACTTCTTGTGGGGTCTTTTTCTCTTTCAAATAGGTAAAGTCCGCTTGTGTAATAATTGGCCTTAAATAAAAGATTTTGTGACAAGAGCAATAAGAGAATAAGAACAATAAGTGAAATAAGAACAAGCAAGTATCTTTAAATAAAGAATAAATACTTTAAAACTGTACATTAATAGCTATGTGAAGTTATTTCAAGGAGGTGGCTCTATGACCATAATGGATAAAGTTCAATCCGCTACACGGGCGACAGTGCAAGGCATTGTCGACCGGGAACCTGTTAACTATCTTGAAGGCGGGGGTATTTATGGTATAATCTCTCAAGGACGACATAATTTATGCACTCTGGAGATTATGTATAACCATGCCCAGGATTCTGAACTGAAAGAACGTATCGAAGAAGCCATGGAAAAGCTTACACGCCCTTTAATTGAAGAGTGTGAAGGACTTTTGAAAGAAAGCAATGCTCAGGTTCCTCAATTCCATTTCACCAATCATAAAAAGCATAAGGAGAAGTTGAATATTCCTGAAGATGCTCGAATGACAGATATGGAAATTGCGGCTGCCGTTGGAACTATGGCCAAGGCGGCTCAGGTTAATATCCTGGCTGCTTTGCAAAGCTCCTATCAATTGCATATTGGAATTATGTTCCGCAGATTCCTGGATGAAAGCCTGGATTGGAACTACCGTCTCCTGCAATTGATGATCAATCGCGGCTGGCTGCCTCACGTTGCTAAAATTACACATTAAAACCGAAAAAAAAGGTGCTGAGGATCACGTATTTCGTGATTCTCAGTTTTTTTATAGAAAAAAGATTGGCCCACATGTGTATCTAGTCTACACATGTGTGTCCAATCTTTCAAATGGTCAAGAGATGCAGTGGCAATTGCAGTTTCTTTTCACTACGCACGGCCATCTTTGAATACATCCTTCCCTGACGAAGCTAATGTCTGAGACGGGAATCCGAATACTGTGCTTAGTTCCAATAATCGGTTTGAACGAATCGGAGAGGAGCTGTGCTTCTGCTAAAGTGATAACGCAGTTCGAAACTCCGGAAAAGTTGCCGCTCCATATGCGATCGCCAGCTCTCACATCTAGCTTGGTCCCCAAAGGAAGGCTGCAGAATAAAGCCATGATAGACGTATTATTTTGGCGTAATGGTACATTACCTTGGCAAAAGCGAGGACTGTTTTTACGCAATCGCACATCACCTTGACGAGACTGAGGAGTGTTATTAGGCAATTGCACATCACCTTGACATAACTGAGGACTGTTATTAGGCAATTGCACATTATCCTGGCAAAGCCAAGAGTTTCTTTTACGGAATAACATAAAGATTGATCCCCTTTCGAGTTCTTGCCACGCTGCAGTGGCTTCATAAGAGTGAGAAACAGGGGAGATTTTTTGTTATTCCTTGATTTAATATATGTACATGGATGACAAGAGGTTACGGCTTGTCGAGAGATTATTATTGCCGCCCTGTAAAATTTACCATGGAATAAGGCAACCTGAAAATACATAGAGTGTGATAAGAACTCCGCCAGGGGGGCCAGCATATGAAGAAAAGAGGCATACTGTTACTCATCTTAATCAGTACCGTGTTACTAGGGGGAATTGCGGGGAAACTTTTATGGAAACCCGACCCCATAGAGTTGCTTACACACGGCCTAGAAGAATTGACCCAGGCGACCTCTTTTCGCTACACTATGGTCCAACATCAAACGGTAGAAGGAAAGGATCGCATACTCAATCAGATTTTAGGAGAAAAGGACGGTGGGAACACTCGAATCTCAGGGGAGGTTGTGGGCACAAAAACGGAAATGATTCTCACCAGTGAAGGTCTCTACATGCAAGACCCATTTACAAAACGGTGGATTCGGTATCCCAGTGTCCCGGCTGCCCATGAAGCCTTTCTGGCGGAGCTCAATCCATTATCATCTCTGCAATTTAAAGAGTATGGTGAGGTGGTGCTTCAGGGACAAGAGAAGCTGGATAAGGTAAATACTTGGGTATTGAAATTTAACCCCACAATTCAAAATCAAATCATGGAAGATGGTTGGACCGATTTCGCCTATATTATGTTCATTGGTAAACGAGATAAACTGATTCACCGCGTCATTATCGAAGCTAAGAGCAAGACCGACGGTCAAATGATGTCCTTGATGATGGAGTTTAAAGATTACGGTGAAACGATGAATATTTCTGTACCCGTTAATAATTAACGATGGATAATTTCTTAAGAAAATCATATGAGAAAGGTTTAATTTGTGTCAGCGGAAAGAGGCTTCTGAGAATTTGGAAGGCCTCTTTCTTTTAACTTTCTCTACCCGTACTTTTGGGTTTAGATTCCGCAAATCGTTCGCTTTTCGTTTGACTGGATGGAAGGCCTCTGTTATAATTTTATTTCTAGAATGACTTTTAGTTGGCGGAGGTGTTATTAGGGTGGAAGAAAAGATTGGCAAAGTATTGCTCAGCCGTGAAGAAATTCAAAAACGTGTCGCGGAGCTGGGTGAGGAAATCACCCGTGATTATAAAGACCAGAATTTATTAATTCTAGCGATTCTTAAAGGGGCAGTTCCCTTTATGGCGGATTTGATCAGGGAGATTAAAATTCCTTTAAAGTATGACTTTATGGCTGTTTCCAGTTACGGCGCTTCTACACATTCTTCCGGTGTAGTAAGGATTCTCAAGGATTTGGAGCGAAGTGTAGAAGATCACCATATATTGATTGTGGAAGATATCATTGATACAGGCTTAACTCTGAAGTACTTAAAAGAGAATCTGGCTGCCCGGAATCCGCTCAGTATTAAGGTGGTTACTTTGCTGGACAAGCCGGATCGCCGCAAAGCTGAGGTAGTGCCGGATTATAATGGTTTCACGATTCCCGATGAATTTGTGGTAGGATATGGACTTGATTTTGATGAGCACTATCGCAATTTGCCCTATGTTGGTATTCTAAAGCCGGAAGCTTATAGCTCTGAAGGTTAAAAGAAGAAGTTGAAGCATGAACAAGAATAGAGCTTCGGCAGATTTGCCGAGCTCTTTTAAGCATACTGTTTGTTTTTGTGAATTTTTGATAAAAAGGATGGAGGTACAAAGATGGCTCAAGAACTCGTGTTGGTTCTGGATTTTGGTGGCCAATATAATCAGCTGATTGCCCGGCGTGTCAGAGAAGCTCATGTGTACTCGGAGATGATATCATATAAAACACCTGTGGAGGAGATTAAAGCAAGAAACCCCAAAGGAATTATTTTTTCCGGCGGACCAGCCAGTGTCAATCAAGAAGGGGCACCCAAGGTGGATAAGGCCATCTATGAATTAGGCATTCCCATTTTCGGTATTTGCTATGGTATGCAGTTGATGACGGTTCAGCTAGGTGGAAAGGTAATGCATCCCGAAGTTAGGGAATATGGAAAAGCCATGCTCCATGTGGATCAGGCTAAGGGTCTGTGGAAAGGCCTGGGGGGAGAACGCCAATGTTGGATGAGCCACGGGGACTCAGTCACTGAGCTTCCTGAAGGCTTCGTTATCGCCGCTCATACAGACCATACCCCGGTAGCTGCTATGATGGACGAAACACGTCATTTTTACGGAGTACAGTTCCATCCGGAAGTAAAGCATACTCCAGACGGGCAGGCCATGCTTAAGCACTTTTTGTTTGATATCTGCGGATGTCATGGGGAGTGGACGATGGAGTCCTTTATCGACGCCCAAGTCAAAGCTATTCGGGAGAAAGTGGGAGAACGGCAGGTCCTTTGCGCCCTCAGCGGCGGTGTAGACTCCTCTGTAGCAGCCGTTCTTGTTCACAAGGCCATCGGCGACCAACTGACCTGCGTCTTTGTGGATCATGGCTTTATGCGTAAGAATGAGCCGGAACAGGTCAAGAAGATTTTTACGGAGCAGTTCCATCTTAAGCTGATTTTTGTGGATGCCCGGGAGCGTTTTATGGCCAAGATCGGCGGAGTATCCGATCCTGAGACCAAACGGATCGGTATCGGCAATGAGTTCATCCGCCTTTTTGAAGATGAAGCCCGCAAATTAGGACAGATTGATTTCTTGGTTCAAGGCACTCTCTATCCGGATATTGTGGAGAGTGGTACGGATACCGCCGAAACCATCAAGAGCCATCATAATGTGGGCGGACTTCCTGAAGATATGCAGTTTGAGCTGATTGAGCCGTTGGATATGCTTTTTAAGGATGAGGTTCGTGAAGTAGGTGCTGAATTAGGTATCCCCGACGAGATCGTCTGGCGGCAGCCTTTCCCCGGACCGGGACTGGCGATTCGCATTATTGGCGAGGTTACGGAAGAAAAGCTGGACATTCTTCGGGAGGCTGATGCCGTCATCGTGGAAGAAATCCGTAATGCAGGACTCTACAAAGAGGTATGGCAATCCTTCGCTGTACTTCCTACCATAAAAAGCGTTGGCGTCATGGGAGATGGCCGGACTTACGCCTATCCCATCGTTGTCCGCGCCGTGACCAGCGAGGATGCCATGACGGCGGACTGGGCAAGACTTCCCTATGACCTGATGGAGAAAATCTCCACCCGCATCGTCAACGAAGTGAAGGGTGTCAATAGGGTAGTGTATGACATTACCTCAAAACCCCCTGGGACCATTGAATGGGAGTAAGAATGGAAAAGCCGGAAACCCGTATGAATAAAGGGTTGCCGGCTCTTTTTTTGTCCTTGGCTCTACTTTGGCTCTATAGGGCTTAAGCCTTTAAATCATGGAAAATACGCTTGGCCTGCAGGCTCTCGGCGAGCGTTTGGATATGGGGAATCCGCTATTATACTATGAGGGTAAATGAATAGGATAGAGCGATAGTGCAAAGCAGCCCTGTATTCTGGACGGAGAAGGCACGGTATTCGACCAGGGGAAGGTATGGTCACTCAGGCGAAGGAAGAGATTGACTAATAAATAAAATAATAATAAGATTTGTCACATTTGAGACCTTGGCCTCATATCCTATGAGTAAGTCACCTAAAAGGATGAGCGGCCATGACCATGAACTGCGTTTTCCTGATTAAGGCAGGAACCGTGGCGGAGGATAGGATGAAACCGATTGCCGTCTGGTGGAGGCCAGAGGTCTGATTCCTTATGGAAAATGGTTCCCACTGCCAGTCTCGGCAGATTGGCAAGCGCTTGCCAATCTAAAGATAAAGAAATTGGTTTAGCTAAGACAAAATACAGCTTAACACCCTCTTATCCCATCTGCTTTTGATCGATATTAGTCGATATCATGATCAAAAGCTTGTAATGGTTTGTTGAAGGGTATCAGTTTGCGATTCAGCCGGTGTTGGTTTTTTGTAAGAGTCTTTAGCCGGTTCATGGCACTGATCCCAGGTTTGAACAGATCCGATACAAGGATGAGACGATTGGGATTTTTGGGGAACTACTACGAAAATTGAACTTATAGACCCGAATGAAAAAGCGGTTAGGACTTCATGCTAATGAAATCTTAACCGCTTAAATTTTTGTAATTATCATGTAATTATTTGAGGTACAGAACCGGAGAAGGCATCAGGAAGAAGTAGTCCTCAGGACGACTTAGATCAATCTGTATGTTATTGGATACGGCATTGCCGCTTTGGTCCATAACAATAAGCTTGACCAGGATGTCCTCAATACGGTCCTCCCTTAATTGTCTTCTGCTGAGTGAGGATTTATAACAATTGTTTTCCTTGGTGATACTCATCAGATATTTGACGGTAGAATCTTCAGTAGGGTGAGTTACCCCCACCATAGAGTAAATGAGAGGTTCCCTGGAATCATCTGTGGCTTCATCCCATTGGAAAAAGAGTCCTTCGGAAGTTACCTCGGTGAGTTGAAGCAAGGGCATACTGGGGGCATCCCGATCTTCTTTACCCTTAAGTCCGGAAAGATTAACAAAATAATCATAGAGCCCGGGAACTTCCCAGGCCAGGGGCAGATGAGCGTTTTCCTGGGGAGTATACTGATAGGAACGGATCCGGGTTAAATTTGGACTGCCAAAAAGTTGTACATAGTCTTCGGCAGCAATTTCCACGGCTGACCAGCAGTGGTCACCGTTGTCGATTTCTGTATAGTGGTTGAGATTGCGGATTTTTGCGTATTCAGAATCAAGATAATTATTGGATATGCCTTCTTTTTTATTCAGATAATAATAAAGAAAATGGTGCCCGTATTCATGAGAGAGGGTATTGAGGACATAGGGATTATCATCCCCCACGCCAAAAAGATCAATATAGCGCCCTGGAGCAATCTGGTCTCTAAACCACTCCCCGTGCCACATGCCTACGGTATTCGTCCCTCTGGGATAATCAGGGTAGAGATTGATGTGGGATAAATAAGCGATTTCCTCCCCTATGGTATTCTTCGCAAATTCATCATAGATTTCTTTGAGCTTGTCCAGGTCATAACCGGGTACGTAGCTGCGAATCTCCACACCATGGGTGCCTTTATAGGTTAGGAGAGGGGCCTCGAAATTAGCCTGGAGAGCGGAGGCACTGACTGCAAAGTGGTTTCCTCCCAGCAAAGTGATGCATACCAAGAAAAGTGTAATGACTAAGGTTCTGCTTTTTTTGTTCAAGTGAATCATCCTCTCTAGTTAATATATTCACAATAAATGAAGAGAATCCTCTTTCTTATACAGAATCTTAGAAGTTTTTTATCTTTTAAGAGGGGCAAATTATTCTGGGAGAGTAATTTGAGGGCACTTGGCGAAAAATGAATTTTTTGGAAGGGCATTTTGTTGTGCTTTTGTAGGTTTTCCTTAGAAAGATTGCATAGAATGGAGCAGAGTGACAAAAGAAGAGACAGTATTATGACAAATAGGAGCGAGGCTATGGATGAACTAATCCGCATGGAGAAGGAGAAAAGCCAAATCAGAAAGCTTCGGGAGAAATACCAAGGAATAGAGAGGCCCGGGGTGTCCATCATCTTACCCACTTCTAAGCCAAAGTATTTACAGAATATCTATGCTAACCTTCAGCGCATACACTATCCGAAGGTCGAATACATCGTGATTATCAACACCTCCCGCGCCCGGCCTGAGATCTATTATGAGAAGTTAAAGGATTTGGCAGAGATCCGGTTTTTAGTTTTAAACGAGAGCTACACTCTGGGGGATTGTCTTAATTATGGTATCGACATGGCCAAGTATGATTATATCGGGAAAATGGATGACGATGACTATTATGGAGCCTTTTTCTTAGAGGATCTGATGCTGGCTTTCCAATATACCAATGCACAGATTGTGGGTAAAGGGGTCCATTTTGTTTATTTTGAGTCCAATTTTGCCTTAGGGATCCGCTTGCCTATCGCCGTTCCCTACTCCCTTGAGGAAGGAGTGTTTTTTGAAAACCGTTATACAAGGGGACCGTCCTTGTCGGGGGGGACCTTTATGATCAAGAGAGAGGTTTTCGGGAAGGTGAGGTTTCCCTCCGTAAACTTAGGGGAGGATGTGAAATTTCTTCAGGAGTGCACGAGACGGAATATCTTGATCTATGGAGCGGATCGCTATAATTATGTTTACATGCGTCATGGGGATCGCATGGATCATACCTGGAGTGTAAACTCTGACTTTGTTTACCGGCAAGCTCATATTTTACAGCAGGGGGGAGATTTTCTACCGATGATTACAGTATGAACGAGGAAATTTTAGGGCTCCTTAACACGGATTGTGTAAGGAGCCCTTTGGTTTATTCTGTGGGGTGGATCTGCTGCATGGCCACAAGCTGGGTCCGGATAATGAGGTCCAGGGAGTTGGGGGTGGGAACGGACTTGCCAATGACTTCGGATTGAGTAAAGATCCTTAAGTTGAAATTCTGTTTGATTCGAGATGGAGTAAGATGGGTTTCTACAGCAGAGAGCACATGGTGGATAGCATCCTTTAGCTCGTGAAGCTGGTTTTGCTCATCTCGATAAATAATTTTATAAGGAATCCGCAGGGAAAAGGTGAGATGATGATAATTAGGCCGAAGTGGAATGGGGAGGATACTGATGGAATGATGTTTGACTTCGGCCTCCTCAAAGATTAATCCTTCGGCAATAGCTGCGGGTATGGGGAACTGGTGATGAATGGTAAGGTCAAAGGGCTTAGGCGGTTTAAAATAGAGCTTTTCCGTGACAAAGGAATAGGGCCTTTGAGTGTTGCAGGGGAGGACCTCAGATAGAAGCAATTGACGATGGCTCTCACTTATGGCAACCCCTTGACGGGTTTGGACTGAGAGCGGGGCATAGAGAGTGCTGATGATGGCCTTGGTTTCAGTATCGATCAGAGTAAGCTGGCAACCATTGGTTACCCAGAGTTGGGAACCTTCCGGAGTCAGGGTAAGCTCGCGAGGGGCAGATAGTGACGGTATGGTTGCAAGTACCTGATGTTCGCAGGTGGAGATAATGCTGATGGAATCGGAGTCATGGTTCGTAACATAGGCGAGGGGCCGCTCAGGGTGGAGAGCAATTCGCTGGGGATTCCGGCCTACCGGGATGGAGGCGATTTCCCTCCGCAGGCCAAGGTCGATTACGGAAACCCGATTTTCAGGGGATAGAATGAGGTAGAGGAGGGTAGCGTCAGGAGATAAGGCCAGGCTTACAGGGGATAAAGCTAGGTCTGGGGAAGATAAAGGAGAATTCTTTGGGTAATCCTTGAGATGAAAAGTGTCCGCAGCTTGATGATGCTCTGTGTCGATGATGGAAATGGAACAGCCAGCCTGGTGGGATACATAAAGCTTTTTGCCATCACGGGATAGAGCAAGGCCGCTGGGGTATAAATTTAAGGGAATGGTATTTATCACTTCATCTTTATGCAGATCGATAACCGAGATGATCTGCTCTTCAGTGCCGGCAACATACCCCTTGGCACCCGCAGAATCGATTACCAGAGCTTGAGGGTTTTTTCCGACGGGGATGGTCCTTTTTACAATGAAGGAGTCACAATCAATTACGGAAAGGGTAGCACTTCCGCGATTGGGGACATAAAGTTTTTTACCTTCCGGAAAGCAGGTTAAGTATCCGGGGCCGATCCCCACGGGAATCATCCCGAGGAGCTTTTCTGATTCCATATGATAGACAGCAATATCACCCGGCAACGAGGAGTCAATTGCCGGCATACTCACCCAAGCCAGCAAACTATGAGTCAAATTTTTCGGCCTCCTTTAACACTGTGGTTCAACTTTAGGCACTCTAACTTTTTAAGGATTCTTTCTCAAGGTTCTTTTTCTCAGGATTCCAATAAGGCTCCGGTTGATCCTGTAGTATTCTATTCTTAAGATTTAAAGAAGCTACAGATCGGAGAGGATATTTGCAGGCGGAAAGGGCAGGGAGTTCTTGTAAAAAAGTCGAACGATTTTGTTTAAAAACAATAAAATGTTCGAAAAAATGTTGACCGATGAATTAAGAAACGGTACAATTATTCCAGAAGATAGCTACTGCAAAGCAAACAAAAAATTTAAATAGGGCGTTCATATAATCGCGGAGATAGGGTCCGCAAGTTTCTACCGGGCTGCCGTAAATGGCCTGACTATGAGCGAAACTGTGCCCAGGGTATTGCCCGAGGGGCACAGGTCTGATGGTTGCCTGCTAAGGTGGATTCTTTAAGGAATGGACCTTGGTCTGCTGTCGGATCACACCCATGGGACAAAGGAAGCATATTTCCTATGTCCAGGACGTTTCGTCACTTGCACCCGCTCAAGAGTGGAGCCTGGTGGCGGATAGTCGTGGAGACAAGCCCAGGCGGGTAGGTTTCACTCTTTTTAAGCAAGGTGGAATCTACCTGTCTTTTTTTCACTAATGATTGTTTCATTGGTTAGTGGGTAATAGCTAAGAAGACATTGAACAGGGAGGGTATCATGGAACTGCAAAGCGTAAAGCGTATTTATGTGGAGAAGAAGCCTGGTTTTAATATCGAAGCCCAGGGGCTGCTGCAGGATATTCAGGAAAACCTGGGCATCAAAAACTTGGAAGATTTAAGGATCATCAACCGCTATGATGTGGCAGGTATTACATCTGAAGAATACGCTCAGGCCAGAAGGATCATTTTTTCCGAACCGACCGTGGATTGGGTTTATGATGAAGAACTTAAGATTGCTCCCCAAGACCGTGTATTTGCCATGGAGTACCTTCCCGGTCAATATGATCAACGGGCGGATTCAGCAAGGCAATGCATTCAGATTCTTACCCAAAAGGAGCGTCCGGAGATTGCTGCTGCGAAAGTGATGGTTCTTAAGGGGCAGATCACAGAAGCTGAACTGGAGCGCATCAAGCAGTATTGCATTAATCCGGTGGAATCCCGGGAGGCCGGTTTGGAGAAACCTGAAAACCTGGCCTTTGTTCCTGAACTGCCTGAGGATGTGGAAACCATTGAGGGTTTCACAGGGATGGCGCAAACAGAGCTGGAACAGTTCTATCAAGGAGCAGGCCTGGCCATGAGCCTGGAGGATTTGGCTTTCTGTCAGGGGTATTTCCGGGATGAAGAGAAACGGGATCCCACCATTACGGAGATTCGGGTTATCGATACCTATTGGTCGGATCATTGCCGCCATACTACCTTTTTTACCCAATTGCAAAATATCGTCATCGCGGAAGGGGAGTTTGCGGAGCCTATTCGCAAAGCCTATGAGGAATATCAGGAGTCCCGGGGGTTGGTTTATGGGGAAAAGGCTGAGAGCCGGGATGTCTGTCTGATGGATTTGGCTGTGATCGGCATGAAGGAGCTGAAAAAGAAGGGACTTCTTCAGGATCTTGACGAGTCTGATGAAATCAATGCTTGCAGCATTGTTGTCAATGTGGATGTAGATGGCCGGAGTGAAGAATGGCTTGTCATGTTTAAAAATGAAACCCATAACCATCCTACGGAAATCGAGCCTTTTGGAGGCGCGGCCACCTGTCTGGGCGGGGCCATCCGGGATCCTTTATCCGGGCGGACTTATGTCTATCAGGCCATGCGGGTTACCGGCAGCGGCGATCCACGGGCCAAAGTAGAGGAAACCTTGCCTGGAAAGCTGCCGCAACGCAAGATTACTACAGTTGCTGCAGCCGGCTATAGTTCTTACGGCAACCAAATCGGCTTAGCCACCGGACAAGTTGCCGAAGTTTATGACGAAGGTTTTATCGCCAAACGGATGGAGATCGGCGCGGTTATCGCCGCGGCACCCAGGGAAAATGTGGTGCGGGAAGCGCCTAAACCCGGGGATGTGGTGGTTTTAGTGGGAGGACGTACCGGCCGGGATGGTTGCGGAGGGGCTACGGGCTCGTCCAAAGAGCATACTACGGAATCTTTGGCCACTTGTGGAGCAGAAGTGCAAAAGGGGAATCCCCCCACGGAGAGAAAAATACAACGCCTCTTCCGCAACCCTAAAGTCAGCAGGATGATTAAGAAATGCAATGACTTTGGGGCAGGTGGGGTGTCGGTAGCTATTGGTGAATTAACCGATGGTTTAGAGATCGATCTGGACGCAGTTCCCAAGAAATATGAGGGCCTGGATGGTACGGAGCTGGCTATCTCTGAATCACAGGAGCGGATGGCGGTGGTCATCGCCGCGGAAAACCTGGAAGCTTTCGTCGGCTATGCGGATGAGGAAAACCTGGAGGCCACTTTAGTGGCTAAGGTCAGTGAGCATCCCCGGCTGAATATGACCTGGCGGGGCCAAACCATTGTGGATATCAGCCGGGAGTTTCTGAACACGAACGGCGTGAAGCAAAAGGCGGATGTATCTGTGCTGCTTCCGGAAAGCAGCGAGAATTATTTCCGACAGCTTCCCCAAGGGGGCAGAAGCGGAGAGACCGCTTCAGGTGCTGCCGCCGACAGCTCATCAGGGGCAGCGGCAGGTGATATGAGTTTAGCAGGAATGGCCTTAGAGGATGCCTGGTTAGCCAATCTGCAGGATCTGAATGTCTGCAGTCAAAAAGGCCTGGTGGAACGCTTCGATAGTACCATTGGCGCGAATACAGTGCTGATGCCCTTTGGCGGAAAATATCAAGCCACCCCGGCCGAAGGAATGGTGGCCAAGATTCCTGTGGAGTCCGGAGATACTCGCACGGCGACGGCGATGACCTACGGATATAATCCCCAATGTGCCCAATGGAGTCCTTTCCACGGTGCCCTCTATGCCGTGGTGGAGGCGGTTACGAAAATGGTGGCCCTGGGAGCCGATTATCGAAGCATTCGCTTAACCCTGCAGGAGTATTTTGAAAAGCTGGGCAAGGATCCTCAGAAATGGGGCAAACCTTTCTCTGCTCTTTTAGGAGCCTTCTATGCCCAAAAGAAGCTGGGAATTCCCGCTATTGGCGGTAAGGACAGCATGTCCGGAACCTTCATGGATCGGCATGTGCCTCCCACTTTAGTGGCTTTCGCAGTAGGGGTGTTAAATACAGATAGAGTTATTTCTCAGGAGTTTAAACAGGCAGGCAGCCAGGTGGTCCTGGTTCCGGCAAGGCGGGATCAGGATGAAGTGATAGATTTTGAACATCTCGCCGGGAATTATGATAAAGTTCATGAACTGATTCATGGGGGTAAAGTCCTGTCTTCCCACACTGTAAAAATGGGGGGGCTGGCTGCTGCTCTTACGAAGATGGCCTTTGGCAACAGGATCGGCATGAAGTTCAGCTCACCTATGGCCGGGGCGGATTTGTTCCGGACGGATTATGGCTCCATTATTTTGGAAATTCCCGCAGCAGTTGAGCTCGGGGATGCCCTTGGCGAAGTCAGGTATATGGTTCTGGGCAGCACTCAGGAAAAGCCTGCCATCGAACTGAATGAAGCGGAAATCTTCCTGGATAAAGCCTTGGCAATTTGGGAAAAACCCTTGGAGAGAATCTTCCCCACCAAAACTGCAACCGTAGATCAGCCGCAAAAGATTTCTTTTGGTGAACGAAATTCACAACGGCCAGCCATTAAACTGGCCAAGCCCCGGGTGTTTATCCCTGTTTTTCCGGGGACGAATTGTGAGTATGATTCAGAACGGGCTTTCACCAAAGCCGGGGCTGTGGTGGAGACCTTAGTGATTCGCAATCTGACCCCTGACCATGTGGAAGAGTCTATTGCCGGGATTGTCAAAGGGATAGAAAGAGCACAAATGGTTATGCTCCCCGGCGGTTTCAGTGCCGGGGATGAGCCGGACGGTTCCGGTAAATTTATCGCCACGATGTTCCGCAATCCCCGCATCAAAGAAGCGGTCATGAAACTGCTTAAGCAAAGAGATGGCTTAATGCTGGGAATCTGCAACGGGTTCCAGGCTTTGATCAAATTAGGTTTAGTGCCCTATGGGGAAATCATGGATCTGGATGAAGAGGCGCCAACCTTAACCTATAATAAAATCGGACGCCATGTTTCCTGTATGGTGCAGACCAAAGTGGTCTCCACCTTATCTCCCTGGTTCAGTGGGATGGAGTTGGGAGATATTCATACCATCCCTGTATCCCATGGGGAAGGCCGGTTTGTGGCCAGCCCGGATGTGGTCAGGAAGCTGATGGAGAGGGGACAAGTGGCCACTCAATATGTGGATCACCAAGGATGTCCCAGCAACGAAGTTCTTTACAATCCCAACGGCTCCTATGAAGCCATTGAGGGGATCACCAGTCCGGATGGCCGTGTCCTGGGCAAGATGGGGCACTCCGAGCGTGTGGGTGAAGGTGTGGCCATCAATATCAGCGGGAATAAATATCAGCCGATCTTTGCAGGCGGCGTGAATTATTTTAGAGGATAATCGTATTACCGATTAATGAAACAAGGGACAAAGCAAAGGGAGGAAGCAATATGAATTTGGTTGGTATCGTCATGGGCAGTGATTCGGATTTTAACGTGATGGAGGATGCTATCAAAGTCCTGAAGGAATTCGGGGTAAGTTTTGAGGTCAAGGTGTCCTCTGCTCATCGAACTCTGGAAAGAACCTTGAATTGGGTTAAGGAATTTGAAGGACAGGGGGGCAAGGTGATTATTGCGGGGGCAGGAATGGCTGCCCACTTGCCCGGTGTCGTGGCCGGAGCGACGACTCTGCCGGTGATCGGGGTGCCTATTCGCAGCGGCGCCTTGGAGGGTGTGGACGCCCTCTATGCCATCGTCCAGATGCCTCCCGGCATTCCTGTGGCAACTGTAGGGATCAACGCGGCTAAGAATGCCGGACTCTTAGGGGTTCAGATGCTGGCCAATGCTGATGATCAGTTGAAAGAAGCTTTGCATAACTACCGGGTCAAGATGGCGCAAGGGGTGGAAGAGAAGGATAAAGCTCTGCAGGAGAAACTTCAGAAGTAATCCGGTTTGTATGAACAGCGACTTCGCCTCATTTGCAAGTATGCGTTTAGGGCAAACAAGTGGGTCGACAGTGTCTTCGGGCGAAGCAACAGGTGTGAAAGCAGTGCTTTCAGGGTTTTCTTTATTCTAAATAACCGATAAAGGGGTTTGCAGATGATTGAACGGTATACCCTTCCTGAGATGGGGAGGATCTGGACGGATGAACATCGGCTGGAGCTTTGGCTCAAGATTGAGATAGCAGCCTGTGAAGGCTGGGCAAAGCTGGGCAGAATTCCGGAAGATGCAGTTAAGGTGATCCGTGAGCGGGCGGCGTTTTCCTGGGAAAGAGTCAAGGAAATTGAAGAGATCACCCACCATGATGTGCTGGCTTTTACCACCAATGTAGCGGAATATGTAGGTGAGGAAGCTAAATACATTCACCTGGGTCTCACTTCTTCAGATGTTCTGGATACGGCTTTATCCCTGCAGATGGTGGAAGCTGCGGACATCTTGCTGGCGAAGCTGGTACGGCTGGAAGAAGTGCTGAAAGAGAGAGCTCTTGAGCATAAAGATACCTTGATGATGGGGAGAACCCATGGCATCCATGCGGAACCCATCACCATGGGGCTGAAATTTGCCTTGTGGTACGAGGAGATTAAACGCCAAATCAGCCGCCTCCAGTTTGCCCGGGAGGAGATTCGGGTGGGAAAAATCTCCGGGGCAGTGGGAACTTTTGCTAATGTTGAGCCTTTTGTGGAAGAATGGGTCTGTGAGTCCCTGGGATTAAAGGCGGATCCCATCTCCACCCAAGTAGTGCAGCGTGACCGCCACGCCTTTTACGTGACTGCTCTGGCCGGGGTAGCCAGCAGCTTGGACAGAATAGCCACAGAACTGCGCAATCTTCAGCGCACCGATGTTCATGAGGTGGAGGAACCTTTTGCCAAGGGACAAAAGGGCTCTTCGGCGATGCCCCATAAGAAAAACCCCATCACCGGGGAAAGAATCTGTGGTATGGCCAGGGTTATCCGCAGCAATGCCCAGACTGCTTTAGAGAATGTGGCTCTTTGGCATGAACGGGATATCTCCCATTCCTCGGCGGAGCGGATTATTCTGCCGGACAGCACCATTGCCTTGGATTATATGCTGGATAAAATGATTAAGCTGATCCAGGGATTGCGGGTTTACCCGGAAACCATGCAGGAAAATATCAATAAAGTAGTTGGCCTGATCTTCTCCCAAAGGGTTATGCTGAGCCTGGTGGAAAAAGGACTGAGCAGAGAAGACGCTTATGCCTGGACCCAAAGGAATGCTATGCAGGCTTGGGAGACTAAGGAGGCTTTCCAATCCTTGGTGCTTAAGGATCAGGATATTCGAAAGTATTTAGGCGAAGAGGAAATTGCCGAACTTTTCGATTACAGCTACCATACGAAGCATGTGGATACCATTTTCAAGAGAGTCGGGCTTCTTTAAATTTCTTTGGGAAACCAGCGTAGCTGAGGTGATGTACAGGCTGAAGCTGGTGGCAATTACTGAAATGATTGGCATGAAACGATTTACATGAAGCAATTTATATGAGGAGAGTGTGCTATGGAAAAAGGCCAAATGTTATATGAAGGAAAAGCCAAGAAGGTTTATACAACCGATCAGGAAGGGATCTATTGGGTAGAGTATAAGGATGATGCCACTGCTTTTAACGGGGAGAAGAAAGGGACCATTGGGGATAAGGGAATAGTTAACAATCGTCTCTCCGCCCTCCTTTTCGAAGTTTTAGAAAAGACCGGGATCCCCACTCATTTTATAGAGCTGCTCAACGATCGGGAAATGCTGGTGCGCAAGCTGGAGATGATTCCCCTGGAAGTGGTGGTGCGCAATATTGCCGCCGGCAGCCTGGCCAAGCGTCTGGGAGTGGCAGAGGGGCTGAAATTATCACGGCCTGTGGTGGAATTGTACTACAAGGATGATGCTTTGGGTGATCCCTTTGTCAATGAGTCTCATTCCTTAGCCATGGGTTGGGCTGAAGAAAGAGATCTTAAAGAGATTCAGGAGCTGGGACTGAAAATCAATGGAGAGCTGCAAAAGATTTTGGACCAGGCCGGCATCATCTTGGTAGACTTTAAGCTGGAATTCGGCAAAGCGGAGGGTAAAGTCTATTTGGGAGATGAGATTTCCCCCGATACCTGCCGCTTTTGGGATAAAGAAACTCAGGAAAAGCTGGATAAGGATCGTTTTCGCCGTGATCTGGGCAAGGTTGAAGAAGCCTATGCGGAAGTGTATCGACGTGTTAAAGAAGTCCTTAAGGATTAAAATTAGGAGGGCATCGCTTTGAGAGAACCCTGGGATGATAAACCCCATGAGGAATGCGGAGTATTCGGTATTTATGCGCCTGAGCAGGAGGTGGCCCGTCTCACCTATTTCGGGCTCTATGCCTTACAGCATCGGGGACAGGAAAGTGCAGGGATTGCTGTATCCAATGGCCGGGATATCCAAGTCCATAAAGGAATGGGACTGGTGGCGGAGGTCTTTTCGGAAAGAATTCTTAAGGAACTTGAACAGGACGGTAAAATGGCCATCGGCCATGTCCGTTATTCAACCACAGGTTCCAGTCTCCTGACCAATGCCCAACCCTTAGTGGTTCATTACCAAAAGGGTATGATGGCTCTGGCTCATAATGGCAACTTGACCAATGCGGGAGAATTGCGGGAGGAATTGGCTAAAGAAGGGGCAGTCTTTCAGACCACTGTTGACTCAGAGGTGATTGTCCAACTGATCGCCCGCTACGGCCGGGGGAGCTTAGAGGATGCCCTCGTCAAAACCATGCTGGATTTGCAGGGAGCCTATGCTTTAGTAGTGGCTGCAGAAGACAAGATTCTGGGGATGCGCGACCCCCATGGCGTCCGCCCTTTATGTATTGGTCAGCTGGAAGGTCGGTATGTTCTGGCTTCGGAAAGCTGTGGCCTGGATACTATCGGAGCGGAATTCGTGCGCGATGTTCAGCCTGGAGAGATTGTTACCATCGATGAGGAAGGGCTTCATTCCCGGCAGGGGTTTCCCGCCCAGAAAACAGCGGTCTGTGCCTTCGAATACATTTATTTTGCCCGTCCCGACAGTACCATGGATCAATTGAATGTGACCGAGAGCCGGCGGAGAATGGGCGTTGAGCTGGCCCGGGAATATCCTGTCGATGCCGATATTGTCATACCGGTACCTGATTCGGGGATGACCGCCGCTCTTGGCTATGCTGAGGAATCCGGCATCCCCTTTGCCCAGGGATTGCTGAAGAACCGATATGTGGGAAGAACCTTTATTCAACCCACCCAGGAAATGCGGGAAGTAGCGGTCCGCCTGAAGCTCAATGCCAATGCCCAAGTGATTAAGGGCAAGCGGGTCATTATGATCGATGACTCCATCGTGAGAGGAACCACCAGTTCCCGCATCGTCGAATTGCTGAGAAAGGTGGGAGCCAAGGAGGTCCATCTCCTCATCTGCTCGCCGCCGGTTCTTTATCCCTGTTACTATGGCATCGATACGGCGGAACGGGAGAAGCTGATTGCTACTCAGCTGGATCGGGAGGGGATACGTGACTATGTAGGAGCGGATTCTCTGCATTATCTATCGGAAGAGGGCGTTCAGCGGGCTTTAGGCGAGTTGTCAGTCTGTCTGGCCTGCTTTAATGGGGATTACCCTGCAGGGATACCTGCGGGAACCAGAGAGAAATGGGCAGAATTTAAAAGCAAGTGCTAAGAGATAACGCTGAGTGGGTTGCATAGAAAGGTGGTTCTGTAATGGGATATTCTTATCGGCAGGCCGGGGTGGACATTGATGCAGGAAACCAGGCGGTGGAACTGATGAAGCCGGCGGTAAAACGGACTGTTCGACCGGAGGTCATGGGCGGACTGGGTGGATTTGGCGGGCTGTTTGCCCTGGATCTTAAAAAATATCCGGAACCGGTTCTGGTCTCGGGAACGGACGGTGTGGGAACGAAGCTTAAGCTGGCGTTTCAGATGAACCGTCATGATACCATTGGCCAGGATGCAGTGGCTATGTGTGTCAATGATATATTAGTTCAAGGTGCGGAGCCTTTGTTCTTTCTCGATTATCTGGCCGTAGGAAAGCTGGTTCCGGAACGGGTAGCCCAGGTGGTCGGCGGAATCGCCAAGGGCTGTGAATTGGCGGGCTGTGCCCTGATTGGGGGAGAGACGGCAGAGATGCCGGGCTTTTATGACGAAGGGGAATACGATATTGCCGGTTTTGCTGTGGGGGCTGTGAATCGGCCTGACCTGATTGACGGTTCACAAATCCAGGCAGGGGATGTTCTGATCGGACTTCCTTCTTCAGGATTTCATAGCAATGGCTATTCCTTGGTTCGTAAAATTTTTACTCCTGACCTATGGGAGAAAAACTATCCGGAGCTGGGAGAAACCTTGGGTGAAGCTTTAATTAGGCCCACCCGGATTTATGTCAAGACTGTCCTGCCTCTGATCGAAAGCCGCAAAGTTCTTGGTATGGCCCATATTACCGGGGGAGGTCTTACGGAAAATATTCCCCGGATTCTCCCTGAAGGATTGGGAATAAAAATCGCTCGTTCGGCTTGGCAGGTCCCGGCCCTCTTCACCCTTTTGCAAAGGCTGGGTGAGGTGGAGGAAGCAGAAATGCTGCGCACCTTTAATATGGGTATTGGCTTTGTGCTGATCGTCCATCCTGAAGATGTCGATTTTATTCAGACTCAGCTTCAGGCAGCCGGTGAAAAGTGCTTTGTCTTAGGAGAGGTAAGCGGGCAAAGCGAAGGAGTGAGTTATCTTTGATGCGGATCGGAGTGCTTGCGTCAGGGCGCGGGAGTAATTTGCAAGCCTTGATTGAAGCCTGGAAGCTTGGCGAATTAAACGGGGAACTGGTGGCTGTGGGTTCGGATCATGAAGAGGCCCTGGCTCTCAAAAGAGCGGAAGAGGCTGGAATACCCCATGGTGCCTTTCCCTTGAGCCGGTTTTCTTCCCGCCAGGAGCAGGAGAAAGCGATCCTGACCTGGCTGCGGGAACAAAAGGTGGAGATTTTGGTCTTAGCCGGATTTATGAGGGTTTTAAGCAAGGAGTTTCTCCAGGATATTCAGATTCCTGTACTCAATATCCACCCCTCCCTTTTGCCCTCTTTCCAAGGATTGCATGCTCAAAGGCAAGCCCTTGACTACGGGGTCAAAATCTCCGGATGCACAGTTCATTTTGTGGATGAAGGTCTGGACAGCGGCCCCATTATTGCCCAAGAAGCGGTGCCGGTTTTGCCGGGGGATACGGAAGATTCCTTGTCTGCCCGTATCTTGGAAGCCGAGCACCGTCTTTATCCGGAAGCGGTAGGATGGGTGGCCGGTGGACGGATCAAAAGAAATGGGCGCATCGTAGTTAAGCTATAGGCATAGTAAAATAAAATGAGCAGTTGTAAAGGAATTGGATGGGGGTTTTTTGATGAATCGTCGAGCTGTGCTCAGTGTCTCCAATAAAACAGGTCTTGTGGAGCTTGCCCGAGGACTTGTGGAATTGGGCTTTGACTTGATTTCTACCGGCGGCACCTTTAAAACGTTGACCGAAGCGGGGCTGCCTGTTCGCTATGTTACCGAGGTCACGGGATTTCCGGAGATTCTGGATGGGCGGGTCAAGACCCTTCATCCCAGGATTCATGGGGGTATTTTGGCCAGGGCTACGGCAGAGCATTTGCAGCAGCTGGAGGACAATGGCATCGGGTTGATCGATCTTGTGGTGGTCAATCTCTATCCCTTTAAGGAGACCATTGCCAGGCCGGGGGTTTCGTTCCAGGAGGCTATTGAAAATATCGATATTGGCGGTCCTTCCATGGTTCGTGCGGCGGCAAAGAATCAGGAGCGGGTGAGTATCGTCGTCAATCCGGAGCGGTACCCGGAGGTGCTTCAGGCCCTGCGTGAGCAAGGGGAAATCTCTTATGATATGCGTAAACGTTTGGCGGCAGAGGCCTTTGCCCATACAGCCGAATATGATCAATGCATTGCCGGGTATTTGACTGCCGCACTTGCTGAGGAATCCGTTTCCTCTTCTTCTTCACCTTTCCCTGCAACCATAACACTTGGGGGCCAAAAGGCTCAGGATCTTCGCTATGGGGAAAACCCTGCTCAGAAGGCGGCCTTTTACCGGGGGGCGGATGCAGCGGGCACCTTGGCCTATGGTGAACAGATTCAGGGTAAAGAATTATCCTATAACAATTGGATGGATATGGACGCGGCCTGGGGGATTGTTCAGGATTTCAGTGAGCCGGCCTGTGCTATTATTAAGCATACCAATCCCTGCGGTACAGCATTGGGGAAAACTGCTTTGGAAGCTTATGAAAAGGCCCTGGCAGCGGACCCGGTCTCGGCCTTTGGCGGAATTATCGCCTTTAACCGGACCGTCGATGCTGAATGTGCCGCCTCACTTAAGGCTCACTTCTATGAAGTTATCGTTGCCCATGAGTTCAGCTCTGACGCCAGGGCAATACTACAGGAAAAGAAAAACCTTCGTCTCGTCAAAGTAGCACAGGACGGGAAGCCAGCCCATACGCCCTGGAAAGTTCGTTCCATTCAAGGAGGATTTCTAATTCAGGAAGAGGATGAGGGGACTACGCCGATCTCCGCATGGGAAGTCGTCAGCAAGCGCCAACCTGAACCTGAAGAACTTCGTGAACTGGACTTTGCCTGGCGGGTGGTAAAGCATGTTAAATCCAATGCCATTGTACTGGCTAAAGCCGGTCAAACCCTTGGCGTGGGAGCGGGACAGATGAATCGGGTTGGCTCAGTTAAGATTGCTTTAGAACAGGCGGGGGATAAAGCCCAAGGGGCTTATCTGGCCTCCGATGCTTTTTTCCCATTCCCCGATTCCTTGGAGGAGGCGGCTAAGGCAGGAGTGCGGGCTGTGGTTCAACCGGGGGGCTCCGTCAGAGATGCTGAGGTTATCGAAGCGGCTGACCGTTTGAATTTGATTATGGTGTTTACGAACCGCCGTCACTTTAAGCACTGAGTATAGCTGTCATGTCGCTGTGCGGTTTTGGCAGAGAGTGAAAAGGCTCCTGCCTGGGTCGCGTAGCTTTACGCACAACGCGTACTCCATAGCTCCGGGGCTGGTCTACTCGCTTTCTTAACAGCTACACCAAACCTCAGGGTAATACCTGATGTGAACCATGGCTTCGCTACGTTAAGAAAGCTTCGCTGACCCGACCGCCCCTCCGCTAAATCCGTACGCTTTTGTACGTAAAGCTACGTCTTGCGGGTCTCTTTTAGCTTTTCCTTAAGGACCTGGTTCCCGAGACTTTTTGTGAGGATTTCTTGGGTTGCCTTCAAAGCCTTTCCTAAGGTAGCCGACCTTGCCGCCCCAAGCGGCGTCGGCAAAGACGGAAAAAGCGACTTAAGCCGGGAGTCAGGCGACTTACTCCACCTTTCCCGCAACGCCCTGCCCGCTCAAACTCCAAAAACAGCCCAAGGATTTTGCTTTACGGTAGGAAGCGAATTTAAGCGAGCGGAAACAAAACTTCGCGAAAAGCACACAGCGGAGAAAGGTTGGAAACAGGACGTTTCCAACCCGCCATTGAGCAGGAGCGATTTGGCGGGACGAAACCCGGACGAGGGTTTCGCCCAAGCCGCGACGCCACAGAGAATGACTCAGCGGCGCAGGTCCTTTCGGAGCGGAGGGCTTTGCGCGTTAGTTTTGTCCGCGCAGCTTATGGAGCGACCGGTGTAAAGCAAAATCCTGGAGAATCAGCTTTAGAGTTTTCCTGAAGCAGTCTAAATCAAATAGTAAAGAAGGTGCCCCATGGCTAAGAAAGTCTTAATAGTAGGCAATGGCGGCAGGGAGCACGCCCTTGCCTGGAAAATAGCCCAAAGCCCGGAGGTCGGGAAATTGTACGTTGCTCCGGGAAACGCCGGAACTCAGGAATGGAATGTGGCGATTGCGGCTACAGATATCCCCAGGTTGCTTGAATTTGCCCAAAAAGAAGGCATTGATTTGACAATTGCGGGCCCTGAGGCACCTTTGACTTTAGGGATTGTAGACGCTTTCCAAAAAGAAGGACTGAGGATTTTCGGACCCACTCAAGAAGCCGCCCGGCTGGAGGGCAGCAAGTCTTTTGCCAAGGAGATCATGGAGGCGGCGGGGGTTCCCACAGCTCAAAGTCGGGTATTCTCTGAACCGGAGCAGGCCAAGGAATATATCAAACAACTGGGAGCACCGATCGTTTTAAAGGCCGATGGCTTAGCAGCCGGCAAAGGTGTGATTGTGGCCATGGATTTGGACACAGCTTTGACGGCTGTGGATGAGTTAATGGACGGCTCTTTAGGCGAATCGGGAAAATTGCTTCTGGTTGAAGAATATCTGGAAGGTCAGGAAGTCAGCTTGCTCTGCCTCTGTGATGGTGAGCATGCGGTTGCTTTAGTCCCTGTTCAGGACCATAAACGGGCTTTGGATGGGGATCTGGGCTTGAATACCGGCGGCATGGGTACCTATAGCCCCCCGCCTTTCTGGAATCCAGAGTTGGAAGAGGAGGCACTAAGAACCATCGTGCAGCCCACCTTACAAGTCATGAAGGATAAAGGGATGCCCTTTCAAGGAGTTCTTTTTGCCGGGCTGATGCTGACCAAGGACGGTCCGAAAACCTTGGAATTTAATGTCCGCTTCGGTGATCCGGAAACCCAAGTGGTGATGGCCCGTATGGAATCGGATTTATTCAAGGTTCTGTGGGCCTGTACGGAAGGACAGATCGAGAATCTAAAGCTGGCTTGGAAAAAAGAAACCGCACTCTGTATCGTTATGGCCGCACCGGGCTATCCCCTGGCCTATGCCAAAGGCATTCCGATCACTTTGCCTGAAGTCCCTGCTCAAGAGAGCGTGATTTTTCATGCCGGGACTGCCCTTTCCCAGGGGGGAGAACTGCAAAGCTCCGGCGGAAGGGTCTTGGGGGTAACGGCTTGGGGAGATGATCTTAACCAGGCCCGTCAATTGGGATATACTTTAGTAGAAAAAATAAATTTCCCCGGCGCTCATTATCGGAAAGATATTGGGGTAAAAGGTCTTTAGTTCGGCTTTTCCTCCTGTGACCTTAGGTTGTCCTATCTTCATATAATGAAGGCAGGACGACGTTCAAGGGGGGAAGGGTGTGTACATCTATCGAAAAAGGTTCTTTTATCCAATCCATGTGGAAAGGCCCGATCCGGTCCTGGCTAAAGAATTGCTGGAGCATTATGGTGGAAGGGATGGAGAACTCACCCAGGCAGTTCAGTACTTAAATCATCAGGTTAATATAGACAACCGTTTTTTGCGTGAACTTTTGGGACTCATCATGGCGGAAGAACTTGCTCATTTAGAGACTTTATCGGCAATGATTACCAAGCTGGGCGGGGAGGTTACTCGCTTAAGTGATCATGAGGATACTCCCTGGTCTCTTTCCTATGTAAACCAGTACTCTGAACCGGATAAACTTTTGAAAGCAAACGCTGCTTTGGAAAAGAGAGCACGCCTTTTGTATGAGAAGCATGCAGCCATGACCCAGGATCCTGGGGTGAAACGTCTGCTTACTTTTTTAGCCCGGCGTGAAGGGGTTCATCAGAGGCTTCTCTATCGGTGTTATAAGGTTCTGACTGAAGGGGGAACGTCAGAGCAGTATATGGAGATTATCTATGAGTATAAAATGAGCCTCCAGGTATTAGAGTAAGAAAGATAGTTCCAGCTCCTTTTAATAAGTGATAGATCATGAAAGCAGGCAATTTGAAAATGCAAAAAGAAGCTTATCCTCAAGCTTCTTTATTTTTTTACTAAAATTTGCTAAACTATATAAAATTATCAGCAATTTGCCTAATAAAAATATCAGCTATTTGCACAGGAGGATAAAGATGAGTATATCACAACGAATAGAAAAATTACCCGTTAAGAGATTTCACTATATACTCCTTATCTCTGCAGGTTTGGGATGGATGTTCGATTCCATGGATACGGGCATTATTTCCTTTGTCCTGCCGGTGTTGATGAAGACTTGGGGGTTAACACCGGAACAGGTGGGAAATATCGGGAGTGTCGGCCTGTTAGGAATGGCTTTGGGAGCTATTCTGTCCGGGAGTGTGGCGGATCGAATCGGCAGAAAAAAGGTCTTTGCCTTTACCTTGGTGGTGTATTCTTTGGCTACCGGATTATGCGGCCTGGCCTGGAGCTATGCCTCCCTTTTGTTCTTTCGCTTTCTGGTGGGGTTTGGTTTGGGAGGGCAATTGCCGGTTGCGGTAACCTTGGTTAGTGAGTTCACTCCTGCTAAACACCGGGGAAAATTTCTGGTCCTTTTGGAGAGCTTCTGGGCTATAGGGTGGCTCCTGGCCTCCGTTATATCCTATCTGATCATTCCCAACTATGGTTGGCATATTGCTTTCTTCATTGGTGCCATTCCGGCTCTTTACGTTTTTTATCTCTGGAAGTACATCCCGGAGTCACCGCGGTTCCTTGAGGAACAGGGAAGAATCCAGGAGGCTGAGGCAGTGTACCGCCTGATCGCCGGGGAGGCAGGCCCTGACGTAAAGGCGGGCAGAACTGCTGAGGAGGCAAAACGTGAACACAGGCAGCCCCAGAAGGGGACGGCCAAGACTAAGGTGCTGAAGCGAGTCACAGTAGCGGAATTGTTTTCCCGTAAGTTCCTGCGCAGAACGGTGTTTCTCTGGCTGCTTTGGTTTGGAATCGTCTATTCTTACTATGGAATTTTTACATGGCTGCCCTCTATTCTTGCCTTAAAGGGTTTTTCCCTGACCAAGAGCTTCAGTTATGTTATTATTATGACTTTGGCTCAGATCCCCGGCTATTTCAGCGCGGCATTTCTGGTCGATCGCATTGGGCGCAAGCCTACCTTGGCCGCTTTCGTTTTAGGGACAGCAATCAGCGCTTATTTCTTTGGACTAGGCAACAGCGTGGCGATGATTCTGGTCTTTGGTTCCCTCATGTCTTTCTTTAATCTTGGCGCTTGGGGAATTCTCTACACCTATACTCCTGAGCTTTATCCTACCAGGGCCCGGGGAACCGGTGCCGGTTGGGCCGCAGGGTTCGGCCGCATCGGCGGCATCTTAGCCCCCATGGTGGTAGGCCGTATGCTGGGAGCGGAAATGCCCACGGAAACGGTTTTCCTGATGTTTGCCGGAGTGCTCATCCTCGTCGTGTTTAATGTCCTCATTCTTGGTGAAGAGACGAAAGGCCGGCCCATGGATGAACTATAGAATCTCCTTGGTGCGGTAATCCCAGAAGCGGTTGGACACCAGGCGGAGGCAGAAGGGATGTTTGCTCCAATTTTCAATGTTATCCAGAGAGAGCAGCAAAGCATAGGCTTGCCGGCAGGTACCCAGCAAAGGATAATTTTTGCATAGATAGGCAAGGTTGGTAAGGATAGCTTCCTGGCGCTCCTGGTGGAAAAGGTTCTGCACATAACGGCGGCTTAAAGGGCTTAGCCGGTATTGCGCCAGTTCAGAGGCTAAGGGTCTCAGCTCATCCCTGCTGAAATGAATGACCATCAGTTGGGGCAAATCTGCGATCAGATCCGCACCCTCTAAAAAGTTAAGGAGATGTTCCTGAATGATCAAGGGAGAGAAAGGAAATACCCCCGGAGTTTCGGCAAGAATGCGGATGCGCAGCAGATTGGCCCGCAGAAAATTCGATTCTTGAGCAACCGGACTGATAGGCGTCTTTTCCAGGTTGCGAATTATTTGCCCTAAATGGGCATTGCCTTCGCAGGCCAGGTATTCCCATTGAGGAAGCAGGGAAAGCAGGAGCTGGCTGAGATAGGCCCCCTTGGATTCAAATAGTTTATAGCGGGTCAAGGTGGTAAGAGTCTCTTCATTAGGTTCGGTTAGAATGTGGCGCAGCATTTCCGGATGCATGCGCAAGCGGGTCTGGATTTTTTTATCGAAGGAATTCATAGAGATGTTCTCCTCATGTTCCAGGATGTTGATTTAGTTCTTCATCCTGGGTAATTTGTCTATAGTGTGTGAGGAGAGACCCGTTCTATGCCATCAAAAATATGGTAATCATGGTGGGGGGAAGTGCAGGCATTAAAGAAACTTATCCTTGGGTTAATTTAGGGGATATGGTATAATTATTCCATTCCTAGGAATAAGGAAGTGGATTCATGGATAATGAGAAATTTCAGGATTTGATGCTGGAGCATTTTGGAAAAGTACTCAATGAATTAACTGGCATGAAGACGGAGCTGACTGAGGTAAAGCAAGATGTAGCAGGGATAAAGGCAGAGCTAACTGAAGTAAAGCAAGATGTAACCGGGATAAAGGCAGAGCTAACTGAAGTAAAGCAAGATGTAGCTGGGATGAAGGCAGAGCTAACTGAAGTAAAGCAAGATGTAGCTGGGATGAAGGTAGAGCTAGCCGGAGTAAAGCAAGATGTAACCGGGTTGAAGGAATCTCAAACCAGGATGGAGACGGATCTAGTTGTCCTTAGGCAATCTCAGGTCAGGATGGAGCAAGACTTTGGTAGGAAGCTGGATATTCTTTTTTATGATTGGCGGGAGACTCAGAAACAGTTTAATGAGGAAGTCAAAAGTGAAATTAAGATTTTAGGTACTAAGGTTGAGGCTTTACAAATGGAATCCAGTAAACATGACCGAGAAATTAAGGATTTATACCTAGTGAATCTAGCCAAGGGTAAGAGCAAAGATTAAATCGTTAAGATTAAAATAGATATAGAATGCATAGCAATGAGAAAAGCCGCCCTCAGCTGAGGAACGGCTCTTTCTTTATGAGTTGAAGTAATAATTCTTAGAAGGCAGGAACGACAGCACCTTTGTAGGTATCTTCGATAAACTTCTTAACTTCTGGGGTGTTCAAAGCTTCCACTAATTTTTTGAGGTTGGGATCGTCTTTGCGATCTTCTTTAGCTACGACGATGTTGGCATAAGGAGAATCTTTGCCTTCAAGGACGATGGCATCCTCAGTGGGATTGAGGCCGGCTTCTAAAGCGTAGTTGGTGTTGATGACAGCTCCGGCAATTTTGGGGTCGGTAAGAGCATGGGGGAGCTGAGCAGCCTCAATAGCTTGAATTTTTAGCTTTTTCGGGTTCTCAGCGATATCCAATTCTGTTGCGGTAACACCGGCACCGTCTTTAAGTTTAATCAATCCGGCTTGTTCTAAGACGGCTAAAGCGCGGCCGCCATTGGAGGGATCGTTAGGGATGGCAATCGCATCACCGTCTTTGAGTTCATCGATTTTGGTTACTTTTTTAGAGTAGAAGCCCATGGGCTCAATATGCACGTTGCCGATGATCACCAGCTTCATGCCTTGGGCGGTATAGGTGTCCAGGTAAGGAGTGTGCTGGAAGTAGTTGGCGTCGATGACGCCATCGTTAACAGCTGGGTTGGGAAGGGAATAATCTGTAAAATTAACAATTTCCAGATTGATACCTTGTTCTGCTAATTTGGGTTTGACGAATTCAAGAACTTCGGCATGGGGAACGGGGGTAGCCCCTACTTTGATGGTCACAGGCTCATTGGCATTACCGGAGGCAGGTGGGGTTTCGGCTTTCTGAGGAGTGCTTCCGCACCCGGTAAGTACCAAGGACAGGGCTACTACGGAGCCGATAATTAAAGTCGAGAGTTTACGTTTCATTCTTATTTCCTCCTTAAATTCTTCTTTCTTTTCCTCTGAAGATACACATGAAGACATTTCTGTGAGATACTCTTGAGAAGATATCTGCTCAAGCCTTCTCCTCAAAGAACATGACGGGGCACCGGTATCGCCCGCCCTGAATTTGAGTGGGAGCTTGGAACATTCTTAGTGGTGACTAATCCGGCGAGCCAGCTTGGTGCCAAAGAGTTGAACTAATTGGACGATAATCACGAGGATGATGACGGTCATAATCATCACATCGGTTCGAAAACGGTGTTGCCCGTAGCGGATAGCCACGTCTCCTAAACCGCCGGCTCCGATGGTTCCCGCCATGGCGGTATAGCCAACGACGCTGATGGTGGTGATGGCAGCCCCTAAGATGAGAGAGGCCTTGGCTTCCGGTAAAAGAACTTTACGGATAATCTGCCAGGGGGAGGAGCCCATGGATAGGGCTGCTTCAATGACTCCGTAAGGAATTTCTTTAAGCGAACTCTCCACCATACGGGCTACGAAGGGTGCCGTGGCAAAGACCAGAGGGACTATTGCGGCATCGGTACCGATATATGTGCCCATGATGGCTTGGGTGACGGGAATCAAGACTATAAGCAAAACGATAAAAGGTGCCGAGCGAAAGATGTTGATCACTGTCCCGAGGGTGCGTTCTATCCAGGGATTCGGCGAGATATGATCGGGTGAAGAGATGACCAGAATGACCCCCAGAGGGACACCAAGAAGATAGGCCAGCAGAGTGGAGGCGATAACCATATACAAGGTCTCTCCCGTAGCGGGGACCAGAAGTTGATAGATGGTTTCCCAGTATTGGGGGTTGGTGAAATCAAACATTTTGGATCACCTCCACTTTGAGTTCGCGCTGGGCAAGATATTGATGAGCTAAAGCCAGTTGTCCGGGATCTCCCTGCAGCTCCAAGGTTAAGGTGCCAAAGAGAGTGGAGCGGAGGTGGTCGATGCTTCCGTAGAGGATATTGGCCCGAACCTCGCATTCTTTCATCAGGTCGGCAATGATGGGGTCTGATGCCCGTGAACCCAGGAATTGGATGCGCACAATCTGAGAATTGGGATGAGTGGCCAGTTCACGAAGCAAATCTTCAGGGAGTTCATTGGGAAATACCGTAGATATGAATTCCTTGGCGACGCTGGACTGAGGCTGGATAAAGACGGATTCCACAGGCCCCTGTTCAGCGATTTTTGACTCATGGATGACGGCCACATCGGTGCAGATCTCTTTAACCACTTTCATTTCGTGAGTAATCATAATAATGGTTAAGCCGAAGCGCTGATTGATATCCTTTAAGAGGTTTAAGATGGATAAAGTGGTTTGGGGGTCAAGGGCGGAAGTGGCCTCATCGCAAAGGAGCACTTTAGGGTTGGTGGCCAGGGCGCGGGCAATTCCCACTCTTTGCTTTTGACCGCCGCTGAGCTGGGAAGGATAGACATGGGCCTTGTCTTCCAAGCCTACTAAGGGGAGCAGCTCTTTAACCCTCGCTTCTATCTCTGGTTTTTTAAAACCGGCAATTTCTAAAGGAAAAGCAATATTATCAAAAACGGTGCGGGACTGGAGCAGATGGAAGTGCTGAAAGATCATGCCGATCTTTTGGCGGGCTTGCCGGAGCTCTACCGCGGACATGGCTGTTAAATCCTGACCATCGATGATGATTTTACCCCCGGTGGGCTCCTCCAAGCGGTTGATACAACGGACCAGGGTGCTTTTACCAGCACCGCTTAAACCGATGATGCCGTAAATCGCCCCCTTGGGAATATCCAGGGAGATATCTTCAATGGCTACTACTTGCTCTTTGCGGGAGGTGTAAATCTTTGTTAAGTTCTCAATTCTAATCAACGCTGTTCCTCCTCGTTAGGGTTCTAATTCAATATAGCAAAAAACTCCACGAGGAAATCCGCGGAGTTATAGTCGGGTTTCCTCTCATCTCCCAGTATTTCCTGCAGGATTTAGCACCGTGCATTTTCATGCCGGTTGCCGGGTTTCATCGGGCCAGTCCCTCCACCTACTCTGGATAAGAGTGTTTATTAACTTAGAGTCAAGCTTCAGTTGAAATCTTGATAGACATTATCTTAACATAGAGCATAGTGTCTTGGCAAGTAATTTTTTCAGCCTGAAAGGTTTCCTTGAGAGTAATTTAATTGCTTCAAACAGAGTATTTTGGAAGGCTAAACAAATGAGGGACTAAACAAATTTTTTGAAGAGAGGTTATGAATATTGACAAGGGCCCTATACTTTAATAAATTAAAGTATAGAAGTATAAGGAGATGATCGATGATGGATGGCTATAAAGACGATGATTTCAAGGGGATTGATCAGCGCCTGCGTGATTCTTCAACAGATGCGCTTTTTGATGCTATTTTATTATTAAAGGATCGGGAAGAGTGCTATAGGTTTTTTCAGGATATCGCTACGGTAGCGGAGATTAAGTCTCTGGCGCAGCGTCTGGAAGTGGCCAAACTTCTGGAGAAGAATGTGACCTATACCACCATCGCCCAATCCACAGGTGCCAGTACGGCGACCATCAGCCGGGTTAAGCGGTGCCTGTACTTTGGGGCCGATGGTTATCAGATGGTCCTGAAGCGTCTGGAAGAGAAGGAAAAGGGGGGGGATTAATATGCTGCGAAGTTCTCTGGGCTTAAGAATCCCGGAAGGGATGCATGATCTTCTTCCTGATGAGTTAGCCTTACAAGAGCGGGCAGAGGCCTCTGCACTGGATTTATTCAAAGCATGGGCTTATCAGAAGGTTGTCACTCCGACCTTGGAGTATGGGGCATGCATCCAGCCGGTCGAAGAGGAAGAGGATAGTTTTTTTAAGCTCTTTGATCGTCAGGGCCATGTCCTGGTGCTGCGTCCGGAGTTAACCACTCCCATCGCCCGGATGGTCAGCACCCGGATGCGGGGGACTACCTTTCCTTTGCGCTTATGTTACGCAGCAGATGTCTTCCGCTATTCTAAATCTCATAAACAAGAATTCAGGCAGGTGGGAGTGGAGCTGATTGGCTCGGCCTCTCCTGCGGCGGATGCCGAAGTGGTCGCCTTAGCGATTGAAGCTCTCCGCCAAATCGGCGGCATGGACTTTCAAATCAATTTGGGACATATGGGGATCTTTACCGGTATTATGGCCGAGTTGGGGGTTCCTCAGGAATTCCAGCTCCATTATCAGGAGAAGCTGGCCCGCAAGGATTTTGTGGGGATTGAGCGGTTGGTTAAGGACTACGGTTTTGAATTAAAGGTTCAGGACGTTCTTTTAAAGCTTCCCCATCTTCACGGCCAAGAGGATATGCTGGATCAGGTTCTGGAGTGGAGCCGGCGGCCTTCCCTGCTGGAAGCGGTGGCTGCCCTGAGGCAGGTCTATCGGTACTTAAAGGATTTCGGAGTCCAGGATTATGTGTCTCTGGATTTGGGTATTCTGCGCGGCTTCAGCTATTATACGGGGGCGGTCTTTGAAGGCTATGTTCCCGGAGTGGGTTTCCCCGTTGTTGAGGGAGGGCGCTATGACGCTCTGTACGGTGAATTTGGGGAGGATGTCCCGGCCACTGGTTTTGCGATCAATCTCAAGGCGATCATCGAACAAATGGCCTGCTCCAATGCTGAAAGCCCGGAGGTTTTTGTCTGCGGCAGTGATGTTTCCCAAGTGATCGCCGAAGCTCGGAAACTCCGCCAAACGGGGAAACGAGTGGAGATGTGTCTGGAACCTCTGACTCGGGAACAAGCTGTAGCATCAGCCGACCGTAAAGGAATTAAGGAAATAGTGTGCGTAAGGTGATTAAAGACATGCTTCCGGTTGATTGGAGTTAGGTTAGGATTTAGCAGATAATGAAGCATAACAGACCTCGCATGCGTTTTTTAATTTCCCCTACCAAGCTAGTTCAGCCGATTTGGAATCGAATGCGTAAATAACTGTGCAGAAAGTAGTTTTTTCGCGAAGTGTAACTTAAGTTTTTGAGACCAAATATATGTTTAGTAGTTGATTTGAACATATGTTTGGTCTTAGTATTATATTATGACAATAGTTTACATGTTTTTGGAGGTATTGCTGTGATGGATAATAAAAAAAAGCGTCAGGATAAATTACAAATCAGAAACAGTACAGCAGAATTTCTAATATTCTCTTCGCAAGCAAATGAAAATACAATAGAAGTTCGAGTTGAAGATGAGACAGTTTGGTTAACTCAAAAATTGATTGCCCAGCTTTTTGATAAAAGCAGAAATACAATTACTGAGCATTTACAGAATATTTTCAACGAGGGAGAGCTTGACGAAAATTCAGTATGTCGGGAATTCCGACATACTGGAACTGATGGGAAAGAGTATAATACAAAGTTCTATAACCTTGATGCCATCATTTCGGTCGGCTATCGAGTAAACTCAATCAGAGCAACTCAATTCAGACAGTGGGCAACCGGTGTATTACGTACTTTTGCCATCAAGGGCTATGTTTTGGACAAAGAAAGATTAAAAAACGGGACCTTCTTGAATGAAGACTATTTTGAGCATTTGCTGGAAGAAATCAGAGAAATCAGAGCCAGTGAAAGAAGGTTCTATCAAAAAATTACGGATATTTATGCTACTGCTGTAGATTATAATCTTCACACCAAATTGACAAAGGATTTCTTTAAGACCGTTCAAAACAAACTGCATTATGCGATTCATGGCTGCACGGCGGCAGAAGTCATTTATAACAGAGCGGACAGCATAAAAGCCCATATGGGTCTGACTACATGGAAAAACGCGCCACATGGCAAAATCGTAAAAAGCGATGTTTCTGTCGCCAAGAACTACCTTTCGGAAAAAGAAATCAGATCATTGGACCGTTTCGTTACCATGTATCTTGATTACGCTGAAAGCCAGGCGGAGAAGAATATTCCAATGACAATGGAAGACTGGGCCAAAAGGCTCAATGCTTTTCTGCAATTCAATGAAAAGGATATATTAGAAAATGCGGGAAAAGTGACCACTGCAATTGCTAAGGAATTTGCGGAGGGTGAGTTTGAAAAATATCGTGTCATTCAGGACAGGCTTTTTATGTCAGATTTCGATAGGTTGATAGACAGTATTGGCAATGATCAAGAGTGAAGAAATGTTCGGAAGCTAAAGGGAGTGCGTTGAATAAATGCCAAATTATGATTTTCATAATTGTCTTTCTCCCCGGGAATGATGTATTGGCAACAGTGGAAAAAGCGGTAGCTGCCAGTTATAATAACCGTCTTGATCGTTACCCGTACGACCCAGAAGCTCGTATATTTGCTTGTGAAAAGTAATAAGAGGAAAAGGAGATCTTATTACTGGTCACAAGGATAAGATTAAACATGTAGAAAAAGTATGGCGAACAAAGATGCGGCAAGCATTTGAACAGATTCTTCAGCATGAGCCGATCTTACAAAAGATCAAGCGAAAAAATGATCTGCCGAGTTTCTGCGGTATTGATTTTAGCATGTCCCAGAACACGACAACGTTGTCGCGTTCTGGGACATGTTGTTACTCTTACAGGCAGTCCTGAAGCTATGGGTAGAAGAGGCAGGAAATTCACCGGAAGTCATTAAATATTAAAAAACTATTGCCAGGGAAAAATGAGGTTGTTATAATAACCATAATACGCTAATGCTTTAACTAGTTAAAGTGATAAAATAAAGGTCAAGGAGTTGAGAGAGGTTGGCTCGGAATTTCTTAACCATCGCTCTTCCTAAAGGAAAATTATTGACAGACTCCCTGGAGGTTTTGACGAAGATAGGAATTGAATGCCAAGAGGTCAGTGAAGAGTCGAGGAAATTAGTCTTTCCTCTGGAAAAGGCTCAAGCTCAGATCATCATCTGCCGCCCCACGGATATTCCCACCTTTGTGGAATATGGGGCGGCGGATATAGGCTTTGTCGGTAAGGATACCCTGCTGGAAGAAAACAAAGATGTGGTGGAGCTTTTGGATCTTGGTTTCGGCTATTGCCGTTTTGTCGTAGCTATGCCGGAAGAAAAGGTGCCTCCCCGCCTGCCGGACGGCAAATTTGATCTGAGCGGGTTAAATCATCAGCGGGTGGCCACCAAGTTTCCCCGGGTAGCGGAAGACTTTTTCCGGGAACAGGGGATGCAGGTTCTGCCCATTAAGCTGCATGGCAATATCGAGCTGGCCCCCCGGGTAGGGCTGGCGGAGATGATTGTGGATATCGTATCCACCGGAACCACACTGCGGCAAAATAAACTGGTAGAAATTGCTCCCATTCTTGAAGCGACGACAAGATTGATTGCCAACCGTGTCGCTTATCGGATGAAGCATGAACGCATTAATGAGCTGACTGAGAAGCTGCGTCAGCTTCTCGGCAAAGCTCCTTAAGCTCGGGAGAGTTGGCTAAGATGGAGGGAACAGCTATGGAGATTAAGACCCTTGAGGAATTGGATTTGACTATGCTTACGCGCAAATCCTATGGCGATGATCAGTTGCTGGAGCATAATGTAGCAGAGATTCTTTCTAAAATCAAGAAAGAAGGGGATTCAGCCCTCTATGCCTTAACGGAAAAATATGACGGAGTGGATCTCCGCCCATCCGGGCTGCGCGTTCGAGCAGAAGAACTAGTGAAGGCCTACTCCCAGGTGGATGAAGAATTCCTGGCAGCTCTGCGGCTTGCTAAGGAGAAGATCACTTCTTACCACGAAAAGCAAAAACGCACCTCATGGTTGGATGCCCAGGAAGACGGCAGTATTCTGGGGCAGCTGTTGCTACCCCTTAAACGGGTTGGCATCTATGTACCGGGGGGAACCGCTGCTTATCCTTCTTCAGTGCTGATGAATGCAGTCCCCGCTGTAGTAGCAGGGGTCGAAGAGATCGTGATGGTCAGTCCGCCGCGCAAGGATGGCAGCTTGCTGCCGGAGGTCCTGGTAGCCGCCGCGGAAGCCGGAGTCACGGAAATCTATAAGGTAGGAGGGGCTCAGGCCATTGCCGCCTTAGCCTTTGGCACAGGGGAAATCTCTCCTGTGGATAAAATCACCGGACCGGGGAACATTTATGTCACCCTGGCCAAAAAACAGGTCTTTGGCACCGTGGATATTGATATGCTGGCCGGTCCCAGTGAGATACTCATTTTAGCCGATGAGTCCGCGCAGCCGGAAGAGCTTGCCGCCGATCTGCTTTCCCAGGCTGAGCATGATCCCTTGGCTTCCTCCATTTTAGTCTCTCCTGATCGGAAAGTGCTGGAGGAGACGGTGGCGGAAGTGGAGCGACAATTAAAGCTGCTGCCGCGGCAGGATATCGCCCGAGCCTCATGGGAGACCTATGGGGCGGCGATTTTGGTTAAGGATCTGGCTGAGGGCATGAGTTTAGCCAATCAGATAGCTCCCGAACATTTTGAACTGGTGGTTAAGGAACCCTATAGCTGGCTGGGCCGGGTAAGAAATGCCGGAGCTGTCTTTCTGGGCCGTTTCTCACCGGAACCTGTAGGCGATTATTTTGCCGGCCCCAATCATGTATTGCCTACGGGAGGTACGGCCCGCTTTTATTCTCCGTTAAATGTAGATACCTTTATGAAGAAAGTCAGTGTGATCAGTTATTCGGAAAAGGCCCTGCAGCGGGACGGCAAGCACATCGCTCATTTAGCCCGGAAAGAGGGACTCGAAGCCCATGCCCGGGCTGTGGAGGCCAGGAAGCTATGGTAGATAAAATGAAACTTGAAGAATGGATGCGACCATCCATACGAACATTAAAAGCCTATGAAAGCAAGTCCATCCCGGACTGTGTACGCTTGGATGCCAATGAAAATCCTCTGCCTTGGCCCCCAGGAATGATTGAGCAATTATTGGGTTCAGCCATTGCTTTTAACCGTTATCCTGATGGTGGGGCTCAAGAACTTAAGGAGGCCCTCTCCCGCTATACAGGAGTGCCCGCTGAGGGGATTTTAACAGGAAACGGCTCTGATGAGCTGATCCAGCTGCTCATGACGACCTTTGGCGGCGAGAAGGGAGCTGTGGTTATTCATCCGCCCACCTTCAGTATGTATGAAGCTGCGGCCAGGGTGACCGGCACGGGGGTTTTGGAAGTTCCGCTTCTCCTCACCGAAACCGGCAGGGACTTCCGCCTGGATGTGGAAGGGATACTTAAGGCAGCGGCCCAACCTCAGGTTCATATGATTGTACTCTGCAATCCCAATAACCCTACGGGAACCCTGTTCCCTCGGGAAGAGATACTGAGAATCGTGGCAGAGTCGGGCAAGATCGTCATTGTGGATGAAGCCTACGGAGAATTTTCCGGGGAGAGCGTTGTGGATCAGATTCCTTACTGCCCCAATCTCTTAGTGATGAAGACCTTTTCCAAACTGTTTGCCATGGCTGCTCTCCGGCTTGGCTATCTTCTGGGACAACCCTCCATCATCGGAGCCTTGAACCGGGCCCGGCAGCCTTTCAATGTGAACAGCTTCAGCCAAAAAGCGGGAGTGATCGCACTGAATTATGGGGAGGAATATGCTGAACAAGGTCGGATTCTGATCGCTGAACTGGCCAGGATCGCTGAGGCTCTGACCGCTTTTGCTTCGGTAAAGGTTTTTGCAACCCGGGCTAATTTCCTTCTTTTTCAGCCCGAGGATCCGGACCGGGTCTATCAGGAATTGATCGGGAAGGGTTTCTTGATCCGCACTATGGGGAATCTGCCGCTGGTGGGCAAGGCCTTGCGGCTTAGCGCCGGTTTGCCTGAAGATAATGGGAGACTTATCAAAGCACTTGGGGAGATTCTAAAATAGCTCAGTCATTTCAGTCATAGGATAACACCTTGTAAGTGAGGTTTTGGAAATGCGTGAAGCACACATTGAACGTCAAACCAAAGAGACCAGGATTCGGGTTAAGCTGAATCTTGACGGAGCCGGTACGGCTCAGGTCGATACGGGTATCGGCTTCTTTGATCATATGCTGGAAGCCTTGGCCCGGTTTGGTTATCTTGATCTGGAAGTAGCCGCTGAAGGGGATTTGCAGGTGGACCCTCATCACACCATCGAAGACTGCGGCCTTGTTTTCGGGCAGGCTATCAGGGAAGCCTTGGGGGAGCGTCGTGGCATTGAGCGGGTAGGCGATACTCTTCTTCCCATGGATGAAGCCTTGGTGCAGGTTGCTTTGGATCTCTCCAACCGTCCCTATCTGGTTTGGGATGTGGAGTGTCCCGAGGGGATGGTAGGAGGATTCCCTGTGGAAATGGCGGAGGAGTTTTTCCGGGCGGTATCCGTTCAGGCGGGCATAACCTTGCATATGCGGTTATTCTCCGGCAAGAACCGCCATCATATTCTGGAGGCGATCTTCAAAGGTTTTGGCCGGGCCTTGGGCTTGGCTCTCCGCGAGAATCCTCGTTTTCAAGGAGTTTTGTCGACAAAGGGAGTACTTTAAGGAGGTCTTTTTCGCTATGATAGGAATCATCGATTATGGTCGCGGAAATTTGCGCAGTGTGGAAAAAGCCCTCTGGAAATTAGGATATCCGGCTAAGGTTCTGGAATCTCCCGCTGAACTGATGGCTGTGAAGGGCATCATTTTGCCGGGAGTAGGAGCATTCGCCGATGCTATGGCAGCTCTTGAAGAAAAGGGATGGATTCAGCCCTTAATCCACTACGCCCATTCAGGAAAGCCTTTCTTAGGGATTTGCCTCGGCATGCAGGTGCTCTTTGAAGTCGGGGAGGAGCATGGTGAGCATAAGGGATTGGGACTGCTCCCCGGGAGAGTGGTCAGGTTCCCGGCCGGCCGCAAGATTCCTCATATGGGCTGGAATACCCTTCATCAGGAAAAGCCTTGCCGGCTTCTTGAGGGGATTCCCGATGAAGCTTATTTTTATTTTGTTCACTCCTACTATGTGGCCAGTGAGGAGCAGGAGATTCTTGCTGGAATGAGCGACTATGGAGTGCCTTTTCCGGCTTTGGTGGGAAGGGATAATGTTTGGGGAGCACAATTCCACCCCGAGAAGTCCAGTCCTTGGGGCCTTAAGTTATTGGAGAACTTTGGAAAGTGGGTGAATGAGGATGCGACTGTTTCCAGCCATCGATCTTAAAGAGGGGAAAGCCGTCCGCCTGCTGCAGGGAAGAATGGAAGATGCCACCGTCTATGGGGAGCAGCCGGTAGAAGTAGCCCGGAAGTTTAAGGAACAAGGAGCGGACTCCCTCCATGTGGTGGATTTGGACGGTGCCTTTGCCGGTAAGCCGGTCAATGATGCCGTGATACTTAAGCTTATTCAATCCTCCGGGCTGCGGGTGCAGGTTGGCGGAGGGATTCGGACTCTGGAGAGAATAGAGGAGCTCCTGAGATTAGGAGTTGAAAGGGTTATCCTCGGTACAGTGGCTGTGCGCACCCCTGAGCTGGTGGAAAAAGCAGTTCAGCGCTTTGGGGAAGCCGTCGTGATAGGAATTGATGCTAAGGATGGCCTGGTAGCGGTACAGGGCTGGGCGGAGAAGACTGAGATTAGGGCTCTGGATTTGGCTTTGCGCATGAAGAAGGTGGGCGTTAAGCATCTGGTCTTTACGGATATTTCCCGGGACGGTATGCTTCAGGGTCCCAATATTCAAAGCACCGTTGAATTGGCCCGCTTAAGCGGTCTGCAGGTAGTGGCCTCAGGCGGGGTTTCCCGGCTGGAAGATCTCAGGCTGCTCCAGGAAGAAGCGAAGAGAGGTGTGTCCCTTGAGGGGGCCATCGTGGGCAAGGCTCTTTACACCGGTGCCTTCTCGCTGGCAGAGGCCCTGAGGGTTGTTGGTCAGCGTAGTGAAGGCAAATAAGAACGGCAAGGGGGAAGATTGATGTTAGCGAAACGGATTATACCTTGTCTGGATGTTCATGAAGGTCGCGTAGTCAAAGGAACAAATTTCGTCAATCTCCGTGATGCCGGAGACCCGGTGGAATTGGCGGCTCTCTATGATCGAGAAGGGGCAGATGAATTGGTTTTTCTCGATATATCGGCATCGGCTGAAGGACGGGAGACCATGGTCGAGGTGGTGCGCAGAACGGCGGAACAAGTGTTTATTCCTTTTACCATTGGCGGGGGGCTGCGCAGGGTGGAAGATATTCGCAAGATGCTCAGAGCCGGAGCGGATAAAGTATCCTTGAATACATCGGCTGTCCAGACTCCCGGACTGATCGAGGAAGGGGCTCATGCTTTTGGCAGCCAATGTATCGTCGTAGCCATCGATGCCCGGCAGACCCGTCCGGGAGCCTGGGAAGTCTATATCCATGGCGGGCGGACTCCCACCGGGAAGGATGTTTTGCAGTGGGCCGAGGAAGTGGAGCGCTTAGGTGCCGGTGAGATCCTGCTGACTTCCATGAATCGGGACGGGACGAAAAATGGCTATGATTTGGAGCTGACCCGGGCTGTAAGCAGAGCAGTCTCTTTGCCGGTCATTGCCAGCGGCGGGGTGGGAACTCTGGAGCATCTGGCAGAAGGGCTGACCATAGGGGAGGCGGATGCGGTGTTGGCCGCTTCGATTTTTCATTATCAGGAATACAGCATTGGGGAAGCGAAAGCTTATCTGGAGGAGCGGGGGATTCCGGTGAGGAAGGGTTAGATGGGTTCTCCCGCAGCAAAACCAAACTAAATCATAGGCAAAGAGGCGAAGATTTGATGAATACATCTAACTCTAAAGAATCACAGACCCAGCTCCCCCAAGGGATACGCTGGAATGCTGATGGTTTAATTCCTGTCGTGGTGCAGGATGTGGATACGCGAGAGGTCCTGATGCTGGCTTATATGAACGAAGAAGCACTCAGGCGCACCCTTCAGGAGGGAAGGGCCTGGTATTACAGCCGCAGCCGTCAATCTCTGTGGCTGAAAGGAGAAACGTCAGGCCATACCCAGGAAGTTGTGGATCTCCGCTTTGATTGTGACCGGGACACGATTCTGCTGACGGTCAGGCAAAAGGGTGTGGCTTGTCATGAAGAGTTTTACTCCTGCTTTCATTATGGAGTCCAGGGAGAAGGCTATGTAACTCTGGGAGCGCCTGAAGAAGTTCCGGCAATACCCTTGGGCAGGACCATGGAGCTGCTGGCGGAAGTGATTCATTCACGAAATATGGAACGTCCGGAAGGAGCCTATACAACCTATCTGTTTGATAAAGGGCTTGATAAGATCCTCAAAAAAGTTGGGGAGGAATGCGCGGAGACCATCATTGCTGCAAAAAACAGTTCGGCTGAGGAAATTCGCTACGAAGTCTCAGACCTCATTTATCATGTTTTGGTCCTGTTGGAAGAACGGGGGGTAAGCCTGGAGGCTATTTCCCAGGAGCTGCTGTCACGAAGAAAATAGTCAGGCACACAAAGAATCCTTGCAAAGGGGAGCGCGAAGGCACCCTTGCAGGGATTTTTTTGTAGGGTTGTATCATGGCAATATAGAGTGCTGAGAAAGCAGTTGTGTAAGATCTGTGATTAAAGGATAAGCTATTTTAATCTCAAGATTCGTATGGTATTATTTGTAGAGAATTAAGGTAAATCGGGTTAAGCTAATTCTAGTACTTTCTAACACTTAAAACTCGCCGTGCCCGGCGAGGGAAATTTGCGCAGGACAAGGCGGAAGAATGAGGAATTAGGTGTTACAGAGTGCTAGGCTGGTCACTATAAGCAATAAAGAGGGTTTAGAGATAAAGGAGCTGGAGTTGTTGTTTGACAAGAAAAAGTGCGGAAGAAAAAAACTATCGTTTGTAGCAGTTGCCTTGATAACACTGGGACTACTGACTGCATGCAATGGGAAACCTGTACAACAGGAAGAAGTTAAGAAGTTTGAAAGCACGGATATTGCCATGGGTACGGTAATATCGCAAAGAGTCTTTGGCGATAATGGACAGGCTGCCATCGACGCAGCACTGGAGAAGATAAAGAGTTTGGAAGCACTTTTGACCTTCAATGCTCCAGGAGGAGACGTTAATAAACTCAATGATTATGCCGGGAAGCAAAGTGTAGAACTCCAGCCGGAGACCTTGCTTGTCTTGAAAGAATCTCAGGAAGTAGCTGAACTCAGCGGCGGAGCCTTTGACGTGACTGTGGGTCCCATCGTGAAAAGCTGGGGGATTGGTACGGACAATGCCCGGATTCCTTCTGAGACAGAATTGAAAGAGCTGCTGCCTCTTGTTAATTATAAAAATCTGCTTATTGAGGGAAACACAGCCTATCTTAAACAAGCAGGCCAGATGGTGGACCTGGGTGGTATTGCCAAAGGGTACGCCGGAGATGCGGCTATTGAAGTCTATAAAAAGCAAGGCATCACCTCAGCTTTTATCAACCTCGGCGGTAATGTGGTGACCTTGGGGACTAAGCCGGATGGCAGCTCCTGGACCGTAGGGGTGCGTAACCCTCGTCCTGCCGGTGAAGAGGATCAGATCGTGGGTATGATTACTGTGGCGGATAAAGCGGTTGTGACGGCCGGTGATGATCAGCGCTATTTTGAAGTAGACGGGGTGCGCTACCACCATATTCTCAATCCTCACACAGGCTATCCGGCCCAATCGGATTTGATGAGCGTCACCTTGGTGACGGATTCCTCTTTGCTGGCTGATGCTCTGGATACGGCAGTATATATTCTCGGTTTGGAAAAAGGCCGGGAGATGCTCGAAAACTATGGCGGGGTGGAAGCGGTTTTTATCACCAGAGATAAAAAGATCTATGTCACAGATGGGTTAAAGGACAGCTTTGAATTTTTTGACGAAAGCAAAGAGTACGAATTCGTCAAAGATTGAACTTACTAATTGCCGGATATAGGGGACTGGAGAGAACTATGCAAGCAGAAGGTAAAAGAAAAAAAGGTGATTTGCTCATTATTCTGGTTGTGCTGATCATCGGAGTTGGAGCGGCGGTGCCCTGGCTCTGGAATCAGCTTAATCCAGGTGGGGGGAATGGGGAACACGAACGCATTGCAGTGATTACCCGGGACGGCAAGGAAGTGGCCAGGATCAATCTGGATAAAGTCACTGAGCCTCAGCATTTCCATTATGAAGGCGGCATTGCCTTGACGATCGTTGCTGAGAATGGCAAGATTAGATTTTTAGAATCCCAATGCCCCGATCAAATCTGTGTAAAAACCGGATCTTTGAGCAAGCCCGGTGATTTCGCGGCCTGCCTGCCTGCGGGAACTATCGTGACTATTGAGGGTGATGAATATGAATAGAAATAAGCGTTTTGCCATAATTATCATCTTAGTTACCAATGCGATTATCATATCTTTTCTGGAATCCTTTATTCCTGTGCCCATTCCCGTGCCGGGGATTAAGCTGGGCCTGGGCAATATTATCACGATGATTGCCATTGCTTTTTTAGGGTTGAAGGATGTCTTATTTATCGTGGTAGTCCGGTGCTTCGTGGTGGCTATACTGACCCGGGGTGTGATGATGCTGGCCTTCAGCTTGACGGGCGGTCTCTTAAGTGCCTTGGTCATGTGGCTGCTTTATAAAAAACTTTCCAGATTTTTCAGCATTAAAGGAGTCAGCATTGTCGGGGCCATCGTTCACAATACGACCCAGATCACTGTAGCGTCCTTCATCCTTGGTCAAGTGGTGGTGTTCTACTATTTGCCGATCCTTCTTATATCCGCGGTGGTTACTGGCTTGATCACCGGGAGCATAGGCGAATTGGCCATTAATGAAGTGAGTAAAAAGGACATTTTTGCTAAGACCGCCGAACCTGATGTGAATGAGGAAGAACAGATCCCTTTCAAGAGTGAAGAGGACGAGGACCTTCCCCGTGCTGAGATTAAAACCGGGATGATAGAGCGGAGGGAAGAATAGGAAACAATAGAAAAGAATAGGATAGAATTTCATGGCAAAGGGAAGCAAGATGAAATACTGGAGAAGAGATTGAGTGGTTTATGGCGAAGGATTTAACGGTAATGAATTCTGATGAGGAAAATAAGGGGTTAAATAAAGCAGAATGCTTCAGGATGGATGGACTGATCAAGTTGATCCTGGCGATTCTGCTTATGGTTATGCCCTTTTGGTTCCGAAGCTCCTTAAGCTTTGGCCTTTTAAGTGCTTATTTAATCCTGGTTGCCTGGATTTTTAAGATTAATTTGCGCACCTTAATGATCAGCGGGGCTTCCTTTGGGATTATCGTACTCATTCCCTATTTTTTTGGCCTGATGATGAATGCTGTCTTTTTTCATTTTTCCCAGAACCCAATGTTTGCTTTCCAAGGATTTGGGGCGGTTTTGCTAAGGCTTTTCAAGCTTTTTGTGATTTGGTATATCAGCATCCTGTATTTCCATACCACCCCAATGAGGACTTTTATAGGAATGCTGGATAAATTTTTCCTGCCGTTAAAAAAGCTGGGGCTGCCGGTTCAGGACTATTTGAAAATCATCATGTGTATCGTAGCCCAGCTGAAAGATACAGGCTCTGAAGTGAAGAAGAGCTTGGGAGATAAGATGCGTACAGTGGTTGGGGAAGGAAAGCGTAAGTTTAAAATCAATGTAAAAGGGATTTCCCAGGTTATCGTCAATCTTATCGTTGATTCCTTCGATAAAATTGATAAGGTTCAGGAGTATGTTGACAAAGTGAGTCCTGAGGAGTTGTATCATTATCACTTTAAGTTTTCCCTGAAGGATGGGGTAGCTCTGGCCAGCTTCCTTGCCTTGGCAGTGATGATTTGGCTGATAGAAAACGGCATAATACTATAGAGCTGGAAAACTTGAAAACAATTAAAAAGTAATCGAAAAACAGCGGGTAAGGGTTCCCAAGGGGATTCCTGCCCGCTGTTTTTTAGTTGTGTCCTGGCGGCTGATCTTTCAGACAATTGTTTATCTAATAATTATTTAAAAGAGTTCTGAATTATGTATTGACAGCAAAACCTCTTTTTGATAAAGTCTACTTGAGAAAAGCTTGTTGTGACAAATATTGCAATTACATATGTTGCTGAGACATCTATTGCAAATGCATCTATTGAATATGCAAGCTTGTGGTAATCTTCATTTTCTCCACGAGAGCTTTCTCAGAATTGTTTCATAGAGACTAAGGGAAGGAGGACAGGGAGAGGGGCTGTTCTAAATAACTTAATTCTTTAATGAAAAGTGTATAAAGGTAGTTTCACAAGGAGGAGGAAGGAAATGAAAAAGATTAAATCATTAGCGTCAGTTATTGCCTTAGGGACTGTTCTTGTTTTAAGTGGATGCTCAGGTGGTCAAACTACACCGGCTACTGCGGTTAAAGATCCGGCTCCTGCCCAAGAGGCAAAGTATAAAGATGGGATTTATTTTGCACAATCCGACTTTGATGGCGGTTGGAAATATACCGCCACCATCGAAGTGAAAGATGGTAAAATTGTTACTGCCGACTGGAATGGCGCCAATGAAAAAGGTGGACCCGATAAGGATACCTTCTCGGCATCCGGTCAATACGGTCTGGTAGCCAAAGGAAAAGCTCAGGCTGAGTGGCATGAGCAAGCTCAAAAAGCCGAGGCTTATCTGATTGAAACCCAAGATCCCACTAAGATTACCTTTAAAGATAATGAAGGGCACACGGATGATATAGCCGGTGTATCCATTCATGTCAATGAGTTTTTTGATTTAGCCAAGCAAGCTCTGGATGCCGGCCCTGTAGGCAAAGGCCCATATCAAGACGGTGCTTACTATGCTGAGGATGCTATGTATGGCAGCGGCGGCTGGAAATACTTTGCCAGCCTGACGGTTATCAACGGCAACATCGTGGCTGCTGATTGGAACGGCTTAAATGTTAACGGCGGCAAAGATAAGGACACCTTATCTGCTGACGGGGAATATGGTCTGGTAGAAAAAGGTAAAGCTCAGGCGGAATGGCATGAACAAGCCAAAAAAGCTGAAGCCTATCTCTTAAAAACCCAGGATCCTACCAAGATCACCTATAAAGATGATGCCGGTCATACCGACGATATCGCCGGTGTATCCATTCATGTTGTTGAGTTCTTTGACCTGGCTAAAGCTGCCTTAGACAAAGGACCCATTGCCCAAGGTTCTTATAAAGACGGCATCTACTATGCTGCCGAAGAGGCTTTCAAAGGCGGCTGGAAGTATATGACCAGTATCGTCGTTAAGAACGGAACGATTGTCGGTGTGGATTGGAATGGTATCCCCGAAGATGCTACCAAGCCGAATAAAGACGTTCAATCCACTGAGGGCGATTACAAACTCGCTCCTGGAAACCAGGGTGAATGGGCTGTGCAAGCTCAAAAAGCCGAAGCTTATCTCTTAAAGACCCAAGATCCGACCAAGATCAACTATAAGGATGATGCCGGTCATTCCGATGATATCGCTGGAGTATCCGTAACAGTTGGTGAGTTCTTCAAACTGGCGCAAAAGGCCCTCGAAGGTGCCAAATAATAGGGTTTAGGCAAGAATACTAAGACCATGAAGAAGCGGTTTCGGCTGCTTCTTCATTTCTTTCTTCTATAAAAAAACACTGTTTCATACTATAATAAGGCTTGGGACAAGATGATTACTCGCAAAGATGGAGGTTTTCTTCTACTATGCAAAATCTAAGACCGTCATCCTTCAAATCTCGGCTGCTTGTGATGTTAATTTGTGTATGTTTAAGCTTTTCCCTGGTGGGATGCTTGTCTGCAGAGACCAAGGTGAAGGAATTTGAACCTGTCGTCGAAACAACTTTTTTGATGGGAACAGTGGCCAAGATTACCATCTACGATGAGATAAAAGATAACGAAATCTTTCAGAGGGTTTTTGATCGTCTCACCGATATTGAGCAAAGAATGACGATTAATGATGACTATCCGAACAGTGAGATAATCCAGTTGAATAAAGCTTCCGGTAAGGAGTTTGTGAAAATAAACCCCGATACATTTTATGTTTTAGAGAAAGCAAAATATCTCGCTGAGCTTTCGCAAGGAAAATTCGATATCACTGTCGGTCCCATTGTCAAGCTTTGGAATATCGGCTCGGATAATGCCCGGGTTCCTGGTATTGATGAAATAAATAAAAAGCTGCCTTTGGTGGATTATCATAATCTTATTCTCGATAAAGACAATTCCAGTGCTAAGCTGAACCAAGAGGGTATGGTGGTGGATTTAGGAGCTATCGCTAAAGGGTATGCTGCGGATGAGGCGGTAAAGATCCTCAAAGAGGCCGGGATCGAACACGCCATTGTTAATCTTGGCGGCAATATTGTGGCGATGAATACTAAACTCGATGGCTCCCTTTGGCGGCTTGGTTTGCAGGATCCTTATGAAATCAGGGGTAAATCCATGGGCGTGGTTCTGCTCAATGACCAGACCATGGTCTCATCCGGGACCTATGAACGGTACTTCGAAGAAGGTGGTAAAGTTTATCATCACCTGATTGATCCGGATACAGGCTATCCTGGGGAAAATGGGTTGATCAGTGTTTCCATCATTACGAAAGAATCTATTAATGCTGATGGCTTATCCACCGGAACCTTCCTGCTGGGCCTTGAGGAAGGTATGAAAATGATTGAAAAGATTCCTGATACGGAAGCGATATTCATCACCGCCGATAAGAAGGTATATGTAACGTCAGGCATCAACAGCTCCAACTTTGAAATCACCAACCCTGATTATCATCTGCAGACGACACCTTCCCCAGAAAGCAAATGACAACAAGAGGGCATCTCAATAATTGGAGAGCCCTCTTGTTCTTTAAGGGAAATGACCGTTATGGAACTATTGATGTTTGATCTATAAAACTATTGATGCTTGATCCTTTGGGTATCGGGATCGATTATGTCTTCGTCGGCGCAGCAGGGGTAAGGGTTGAAATCTTTTTTGTAGTCATCCAAGGCTTGATTGGGATCAAAGCCCTGGACAGAGTAAGTGGTATAGCCGCCGGTGAGATTTAAGACCCGATAGCCCTTTTGGGTAAGAATCCGCTCGGCGAAGTAGCCTCTTAATCCCACTTCGCAATAGACAACAATGAGTTTTCCAGGATCCAGCTCTTGGATTCGTTGGCGAAGGTCATCCACGGGAATATTTATAGCACCTTCTACATGACCCTTGGCAAATTCAATTTTAGTCCGAACATCAACAAAAGTATATTCTTCGTCGATCTTATTCAGATCATCCCATACCAGCATATGAGCTTGGCCGGTTAAGACATTTTGAGCCACATACCCGGCCATATTCACAGGGTCTTTAGCTGAAGAGAAGGGCGGTGCGTAGGCCAATTCCAGCTCGGTCAGGTCCTCGACAGTACCCCCCAGGCGGATGACTGTGGAGATGACATCAATACGCTTATCGACGCCATCCCTGCCGATGCCCTGGGCGCCGAAAATCCTCCCATCGGCACCAAAGATAAGTTTCAGGGTCATCGGGTAAGCGTTGGGATAATAGGAAGCATGAGAAACAGGATGAATATGGATGACGTGATAAGGCAGATTAGCCCGTTGCAGTGTTCTCTCATTAGCACCGGTACTGGCGGCAGTGAGTTCAAAAATCTTGATGATGGAAGTCCCCTGAGTGCCCTTGTAGGTTGAATTTAAGCCGGCGATATTATCCGCTGCAATGCGGCCTTGCTTGTTGGCCGGGCCGGCCAGAGGAATGGCCGTTTTCGTCTTGGTTATATAGTCCAGAACCTCCACAGCATCCCCTGCGGCATAGACATGGGGAAGATTCGTTGCCATATGTTCATTGACGATCAGATGACCTTTGGGCCCCAGCTCTAAACCGCTTTCTTTGAGGAATCCTGTATCAGGAATGACGCCGATGGCCAGGATGATCAGATCTCCCTGGAGTTTCCTATTGCTGGCCAGGGTCACTTCAACCTGGTTCTCCAGATCTTGAAAAGATTTCACACCATCGTTCAGGATAAGGCGAATTCCGTGGGCCACCAGTTTTTTCTCGGCAAGGACCACCATATCCGTATCAAAGGGGGCGAGGATATGAGGAGCGGCTTCCACGAGAGTGACATTCAATCCCTGTTCCCTGAGGTTTTCAGCCATTTCAACTCCGACAAAACCACCGCCAATGATAATGGCGCTCTGCACGCCTTTCTGATCCACCAGGCCCTTGATAGCATCCGTATCGGGGATATTGCGGAGAGTGAGGATTCTCTCGCTGTCGATGCCGGGAATATTAGGCCGCAAAGCCTTAGCGCCGGGGGAGAGGATGAGGGCATCGTAGCTCTCTTCATAGGTTCCTCTGGACTGACTTCTGACGAGAACTTTCTTGTTAGCGGCATCAAGCCGGATGACTTCACTGCGAATCCGCACATCAATGTTGAAGCGGGCCTGCATATCTTCCGGGGTCTGAACCATTAATCGCTCCCGTTTCGTAATCGTTCCTCCGATATAGTAGGGTAATCCGCAATTGGCAAAAGATATGTAGTCATCACGTTCAAAGAGGATAATCTCCGCATCTTCATCCAGACGTCTTAGTCGCGCCGCTGCGGAGGCTCCCCCGGCCACTCCGCCGACAATGAGCACTTTTTTCTTCATGTTGGCCAATCCTTTCTTTCACACTTCTTGAAGGACATCGCTGACAAGTTGGCTGATTTTTTTGTTCTTTATTTTGTAGTAGATCTCCAGACCGTTTCTGCGGTATTCCACGATGCCGGCGGAACGCAATTTCTGCAGATGCTGGGATATGGTGGACTGAGGAGCATTGAGACAAGTATGCATGGTGGTTACATTGCATTCCCCCATTTCCAGCAACCTGCTCACAATACAAAGTCTTACCGGATGAGCTAAAACTTTAAGCAATTCAGCGACCTCATTGTATTTTGCGTAACCATGATCCAAAGAGATACCGCCTTTCTGTATGATAGGACTTTTTAATTTTTTTGTATCATTATATTCATATAATACGATATAATGAAAAGCAAGTCATTGTCAATTGCTTTTAAAGAATTGTTTTAAAAGGGAAATCCTTGCTCAGTGTCGAATAGGCAACAGCAAGAGCAAGTAAATTGAGGAGGGTGATAAATGGGAGGTAAAACTAAAGGTATCGTTGAGGAATTAATCGAAACCTTCAGCTTTGCTCAAGAGTTATCCTATAAGCAGATTGAGGCCTTGGTGGAACATTCAAATATTCAAGAAGTCCCTGCCGGTACCATTATTGCGGAAAAGGGTTCCTATTGCCACGGCTTGGCTTTACTTTTATCCGGAGAGCTGAGGGTGGCTATGAATTCGGAGGACGGGCGGGAAGTAACCATTTATCATATTTTTAAAGGCAGGATTTGTCCTCTGTCGGCGGCCTGTGTGTTAGGTGATTTTAAAGGCAACACGGTCACAGTTACAGCTGAGACCGACGTTAAGGTCATTTGGGTATCCCGCAGGTTTTTCGCACGGTCTTTTGCCGAATCGGAACCCTTTTATCGGTTTGTGATCAATGATATATCCAATCGTCTTTTCGAGGCGACGGAGGTGGTGGACAGTATTGCCTTTGTTCCGGTAAGAAAACGGCTGGCTCAGCTTTTGTTCGCCAGCAGTAATGGTGGACGCTCTCCCGTTTATATGACCCATGAGGGCTTTGCCCGGGAGCTGGGTACAGCACGGGAAGTTATCAGCCGGGAGTTGAAAGGGTTTGAGCGGCTGGGTATTTTAACCTTATCACGGGGACGTCTGGATATTAAAGATCCTAAGGAATTAGAAAAGCTCGTTCAATAGCAGCTGGCATAGTTTTAATAAAACTTAGAAAAGGTGAAGGCAGGCATAGCTTGCGCTTCACCTTTTTTTAAATCAGCTGCCATGTGGTCTTGCCAATAAGCCTGAGGAAGGATGCTTTTCACATTTTCTTCACAATTGTACTTTAGTCACAGATGAAGTAAAGGGAGTTATGTTAGGATAAGGATGAGAGTTGTGATAAATGTTACATAAAGAGCAGGGAATGAACAAGTCAGAGATCCATCTGTATCTCAGCAGTTCTGTATCCTGGCAGTAAATGAAACAAAGGTACTGCTCGTTTTATGAATGTGAGTATTATCACAAGATATGAGGACATTAAAAAGGAGGGGGAGCCAATGAAACATCGGATTCGATTCCAGACTCTGCTGGGAGTGTCGTTGCTTGGATTTGCTTTGGCAGGGTGTGCCAATACAAGCCCGGCGACTGTGGTTGATCCGGGCATTAGTGAAGCACCTTTGGTGGAGCAGTTTGAATCCGTCAGGCAAGTGGTGGATGAATTTCTGGCCGGGGATAAAGTCACCGCCATGACGCCTGAAGAGCTTTATCAAATCGTCCGGGAGTGTAACGGTCATTACTTCTTAGTGGACATAAGAGCTAATCAGGATTTCGTCAGCAGCAATATCCCAGGTTCGGTCAGCATACCTTACGCCCAAACTTCTAACCCGGAAAGGCTGGAAAGTTTGCCTAAAGACAAAACCTTGGTGGTTATTGACTATAACGGCCATCTGGCGGCACAAACGGCAGCCACCTGGAATCAGTTGGGATATCAGGCGGTACCGCTTCTCTATGGCATGCAAAGCTGGACCAAGGAAGCATCACCCACCGGTTATGAGGCATTTCCTGCCCAACCGCTCAATAACACCCTGGTTACAGACATGACAACAGCAACCCTTGGAGAGAATGCCCTTCCGGAAATTAAGTACCCTGAGGGGAAAACCCAGGAGTATATCGTTCACACCACCAGAACCTATCTGGATCGGAATTATAAAGGAGTCATTACTGCGGAGGAACTTGATAGTGAGCTGCAGCAAGGGCCTGCAGAGCACTATCTTTTGGTGGACATTCGTGAACCGAAGCATTACCAGCAGGGGCATCTTGAAGGAGCCGTCAATATTCCGCTGGACCAACTGGCCGCTTCGGATCAGGTTAAGAACTACTCACCGGATCAACGGATTGTTTTGATCGGCTATGACGGTATGGATGCCAGCCAGGGCGCCCGGAGCCTGGTCACCTTGGGATATGATTGCGTGGCTCTGAAGTATGGCATGAGCTATTGGAGTGCTCAGGAAGCCGCCACGGGGGCGGTTCCGGTGCACAGCCTTGTTAAGGAATATTACCCATTAACTCCGTTGAACTATCTCCCACCGAGTACAGGTGCGGCAGGTTGTGGTTGATGAATTACGGACAAGGAGGGAAGGTTATGCAGCCAATATCACGTCGGTCGTTTCTAAAACTTGCTGCTGCGACCACGACAGCCGTTGCTCTGCCCCAAGCATTGAAGATGGATTTCCAGGCTTTTGCCGAAGAGGCTAAGCATGCAGAGGTCACACGGGTTCCATCCCTTTGCAATGGCTGTTCCAGCTACTGTGGAGTGTGGGCCTATGTGAAAAACGGCAGATTGTGGAAAATTGAAGGCAACGACATTCATATGAAATCCAGAGGGCATATCTGTGCCCGGGGGCATGGAATTGCTCAGAATGTGTATAACCCTGGACGGGTAACTCAGCCTATGAAGCGTGTGGATGACAAAAACAATTTCCAACCCATGACCTGGGAGGAGGCCTTCCAGGAGGTGGGTGCGAAGATGAAAGCCATCGTTGAAGAACATGGCGGCGACAAGATGGTCTGGGCCTGCCATGGGGGCAAGGAAAGTTATGCCCAGCAATTCATGGATATCATCGGTTCTTCTACCTATATAACTCATTATGCGACCTGCTTTTCAGCAAAAACCAACATCTGGCAAAACATGGTGGGCGGTATGTTTAATCCGGACTTCGATCAGGCCAAAACCATGCTCTTTGTAGGCAGAAACTATGCCGGGGGAATTATTCCCGCTGCTATGAAACGGATCACGGAAGCCAAAGCCAAAGGGGGAAAAATCATCGTTGTCGATCCCCGCTTCTGTGAATTGGCGACCATCGCCGACGAATGGATTCCCATTCGGCCCGGCACAGACCTGGCTTTCTTTTTAGGAATCGCCCACACCTTGATTACGGAAAACCTTTATAATCAGAGTTTTGTGGAGCAATATGTTTATGGCTTTGACGAATTCTGGATGCATAATAAGGACTTCAGTGCCGATCAGGCAGCCACGATTTGCGGCATCGCCGCCGATAAGATTCGTGAAGTGGCCAGGGAATTGGCCGGAAGTGCTCCCCATGCTTTCCTGGATCCCGGCTATCACGGATTGGCCGCCCATTACCAAAACTCCAATGAGACCATGATGCTGAATATTATTATCAATGCTCTGCTGGGCAACTTCTGGAAAGCCGGCGGATTGTTCCCCGCCGCCAGTACCACCTTTGGTCATCCTGAAGCCACCTATTACGGACCTGTCGCCGCTAAAGGAATCCGAGCCGACGGAGCCGGTGAGGTAGGAGAATATCCCTTAGTGGAACCTTCCCGGGGTATTCCGCAAAGAATCCCCGACATGATCGAAAAAGGCAGAGCCAGAATGGTGTTCTTCTACTCCTACAACCCTTTGCGCTCAGCTCCTGAGCCGGAATACCAAAAGAAGATTAAGAATGCGGATTTAGTGGTAAGCATTCCCTATGACTGGAATGAGACCTCTCTCTACACCGCCCATTATATTTTGCCTGAGAACCACTATCTGGAGCGGACGGAACATCCCAAGGTCATCAATGGCAATATCTATTGGCCGGCTACTCAAGTGGCTACCCGCTTTAAAGCTCTGGAGAGCACCACTTCAAGCCTCGATCTGTTGGATATTATGAAAGGCTTGACCAAGGCTTATGGAATCGAAAACCTCTACGGCTATACCGTGGAGGAAGAATTGGAGGTGGCTCTGGGTCCCATTGGGGTCAGTGTGGATGAGCTGCGGGAAAAGGGCTGCATCGAGCTGATGCCCTCAGTGCTGCCTAAAGAGGAAGGCTTAACCTTCGGCACCTTTACCGGAAAAATAGAGTTCTCTATAGGAGCCTGGAGAAAAGAAGGATACCTGGGTGTACCCACTTGGGTGCCCCCTCTAGTGGAGCCGGCGGAAGTCAACCAATTTCGTCTGATTCATGGCAAGCAACCCTGGCATTCCCACATCATGACCACCAACAACCCCTATTTAATGGCCATTACCGAAGAGAAAAAGGGAACCTATATGTGGATGAACAGTTCCCGGGCCGGTGAGTTAGGTATCCAGGAGGGGGATTGGGTTACAGTGTCCAGTGATATAACCTCCAAACAGGTGCAGGTCCATATAACGGAAGGCCTTCACCCGGAATGTGTTTGGCTGCCCTCAACCTACGGGACCTTTTCTGAAAAACTGGAACTTGGCTATGGCCAGGGTGTGAATTACAACGATTTTATTCCTGCCCGTATCGATAAGAAGACCGGTCATGTGATGGGACAGGAATGCATCGTGACCATTACAAAGGGGGGGAAATGATGGCTGACTATGTAATGTTCATTGACCCCAACCGCTGCACAGGCTGCAATGCCTGCCGAATCGCCTGCCAGACCCAGTGGGGGTTAGCGCCAACTCTGAAGTTTAACAGCCTCATCGAACAGGAGACAGGGAAATATCCCAAGGTGCAGCGGCTGATTACCCCCGTTCAATGTCAGCATTGTGACGACGCTCCTTGTCAAAAGGTTTGCCCAACGGGGGCGACTTACAAGCGGGAAGATGGAATTGTTTTAATTGACGCCCAGAAGTGCATTGGTTGTAAATATTGTATGGTAGCCTGCCCCTATAATGCCCGGGTCATCAATGAGCACGGAGTGCCGGAGAAATGCCGCTTCTGTGCCGAGTATGTGGTCAATGGGGAAACACCAGCCTGCGTATCCACTTGTATGAACGATGTGCGCGTTTTTGGCGACCTGGACGACCCCGGCAGCCCTCTTCATGAACTGCTCAAGAACCAAGACCTTATCCAACTCCGGGCTGATCTCCAGACCAAGCCGAGAATCTACTATGCCAAGAGTAAACGTATTTAAGGAGGTGAGCCCATGGAAAAAAGAAAGTATCGGCGAAGTATTTGGACCTATGTGTCTCTTCTTTTGTTGGCCTTTGCCGTGGCGGGAGCCATCAATAAGTACCTGATCAGCGGGGAACATGCCTTTGGCGTCAGCCCGGACGTTCCCTGGGGAGCCTTGATTTCCGGCTATGTCTTCTTTGCCGTGGCCGCTACCGGGACAGGGCTGGTGGGTTCCTTAGGCCATGTCTTCCGCATCAGGAAATTCGAAGTTCTCTCCAAGCGCGCTCTGCTGGCCTCCATACTCCTGCTGCTTGCCGCTTTCATCGTGCTGGCCGTGGAGCTGTCCAATCCCTTTAAGATGGTATACCTCCTGCTTTCGCCTAATTTGTCCAGCCCAATCCTTTGGATGGGAGTCTTTTATGGGTTCTATCTGGTGCTGCTGTTCGGTGAGTTCTTTTTCACCATGAAAAACAATCACAAAGCCGCTACCGGAATTGCTTATGTGTCCTTGATCGTTAAATTATCCGCCATCATCAATTTAGGCAGAGTGTTTGGTTTCACTACCACCCGCAGCTTTTGGGACGGGTATTATTATCCGGCGTATATGGTGGTTTCGGCAGTGGTTTCCGGTGCTGCGGTGCTGACCATGATTCATTATCTATCCGGAAAAGAATCCCCGGGGTCCTTCTCACAAAACCCTCAGGGCAAAGACCTTGCCCGCACACTCAGTCAGATCTTAGCCGGTGGGTTGCTTGTCTTTGCGCTCTTCCAGGCCATCAAGGTAGGCACATCCCTGGGCAGCGGCAATCAGGCAGTGGCTCAGGCCGCTCAAGCCTTGATATCCGGTCCGATGGCAGTACCTTTCTGGCTGATGGAAGTCTTGGTAGGAATTGTGGCTCCCTTGCTGATTCTCTATCGATCTAAATTCTCATCACCGGGGCTATCCTTCTGGGCCGGAATCCTGACCATGCTTGGCCTGCTCTTTTCCAGACTGGACTTTGTCTACGCCGGCCAAGTGGTGCCCTTGCAATTGACCGACGCGGCGGCCAAGGCTGTGCATGTGTTCAATGCTTATGCACCGACCTGGAGTGAATGGTCTCTGATTATAGGGGCTGTAGGCTTGATTATCCTGGTGTTCGATTATGCCGAAAGCAAACTTTCTCTGGATTCTCATCATTAAACGAAAATGAAGGTGTAACTATGAATAACACCTGTGCCTCCCGGCAGGCCTTACAGAATTTGCTGCAGCTTTTGGCAGAGTTTTTCACTTTCCCTGATGAGGAGTTCTGTGCAGCGGTCCGCAAGGGGCTTGTCGATCTGCAGGTAAAAGAACTAAGTCAAGGAGCAGGGCTGCCCAGAGAAAGCGAATTTAAGCAGGATGCCCTGACCTATGAGGAGTGGGTGACTGCCTATAATCACTGCTTCTTAGGAGTCCAGAAGCCCTTTGCCCCGCCCATTGAATCGATCTACAAGCCCTGGACCGGGGATGAAAGCTTTCAAGTGTCCTTTAAAGCTCAAAAAGGGTACCTGATGGGGGATTCCGCACACCATGTTCAGCATATTCTTAAATCCTTTGGCCTGGAAATCCCGCCTGAATACACGATGATGCCGGACCACCTGATCATTCTTTTGGAATTGCTGGCCTTTTTGGTGGGGGGCGGTTTTGAAAAAGAGGCTAAGCAGTTTTGCCGGGACCATTTCGACTGGCTGCCGGATCTGCAAAAGGCTATTGAAGCTCTTCCCGTCAATGGACGCCTTTTCATGGCGGCTCTTGCTGAATTAGAAGGCCTTCTCCAAGCTTTCCTGAATCAGGATCAGAAGCATGGACCTTTGCAGGAAATGATTGAACCGGCCAGGTTTCTGAATTAAATTGGCTCATTACGAGTCAGTTTAAATAAAAAAGGGGGAAAAAGAATGTTAAAACATCTAAAACAATCAAAAGCCTTAACACTGGTCATCTCTCTGCTGCTTGTTCTCAGTCTCGTTACCGGCTGCGGCTCTGCACCCGCATCCACCACGCCTGCCCAACCGCCGGCAAGTCAGGAACCTGCTAAACCGGAAACCCCGGCGCAGCCTGAACAACCGGCGGCAACTGCTCCTACCGTAGAGTCCAACACCTTAGGCTGGGATGATTGGTCAGCCAAAATGAAAGGGACCATTAACAAGGATTACTACATCGTCGACTTAAGAACTCCTGATGAAATCAAGCTGGAAAAAGCCCTGGAAGGCTCCATCAACATCGATGCCAATGCCACCCTTGGCACCGGCAATACCGATGTTATCGACGAAAAACTGCAAGGTGTAGCTAAAGACGCCGTCGTCCTCGTTCATTGCAAATCCGGGGGCAGAGCGAAAAAGAATCTTCAAGCTTTCTTAGACAAAGGCTATGTCAATGCTTTTGCCCTTGACGGCTGGACTGCTTTTGATGCCAAAGGCTATTTTGGCGCCACGAAAATTACTGCCAGCTCCGAGCAGCTTAAGCCGGATGCCTGGGTAGCAAAAATGCAAGGAACGATTGGTAAAGAATATTATGTCCTCGATGCCCGTGACAAGAGTGAATATGATGCCGGACATATTGAAGGCGCTTTGAATTTCGGTGTCAGAGATCAATTCACTGTGGATCATGCCGCCACCATCGCCAAAGTGAAGGAAGCCATTCCCAACAAAGATGCTTTAGTCCTGGTTCATTGCGCGGTAGGCGCCCGTGCGAAAGTAGCTCAGGCTCATCTGAAGGCTGAAGGCTATACTAATGTAATAACCCTGGACAATAAGATTACCATTGATGCCAGCGGCAACTATAAGTTTGAATAAATAACCTAAGTAAAAATTATCATGGTAATAATTATGATTTTGCCAGCGTTGCTCATGGGGATATCATTTTTATCATCCCTCTGGACGATGACGATGTAACATTTATGGCTTAAACAGGCCGCCGTTCAACTACGGCGGCCTGTTTCATGTTAAGCTGAAAGGAAATCTCCAGGAAAGTCTTAAATAAGCTCCCCATCCTATGATATAATAATAAGTCGAATAGTGAGGTGGAGTGAGATGTATCGTTTAGAGGATTTGAACCCGGTTCAGCGCCAAGCGGTAGAGCATCGGGAAGGTCCCCTATTAATATTAGCAGGGGCAGGCTCCGGGAAAACACGGGTTTTAACTTACCGTATCGCCCATTTAATCGCCCAAGGCGTTGAGCCCTGGCACATTCTGGCCATTACCTTTACCAATAAAGCAGCCCAGGAAATGCGTGACCGGGTCTACAGCCTGGTAGGCAGTGAAGGGAGAGGGCTTTGGGTAGCAACCTTTCACTCTGCTTGTGTGCGGATTTTAAGAAGCGAGATCGGCTATTTGCCCGGATATTCGCGGAGTTTTGTCATTTATGACAGTGGGGATCAGCTGGCATTGATCAAATCCTGCATGAAAGAACTGAACCTGGATGAGAAGAAATTTGCACCCCGGGCTATCGAAGCGGTGATCAGTGATGCCAAGAATAAGCTGCTGACACCGGAGGATTTTTCCCGCCGGGCCAAGGATTATTTTGAGCAAAAGGCAGAACGGGTCTACGAACTGTATCAAAAGAAGCTCCTGGCCAATAATGCTCTGGATTTCGATGACATCATCATGCTGACGGTCCGGCTGTTCCGGGAGAACCCTGAAGTATTGTCCCAGTATCAGGATAAATTCCGCTACATTCTTGTGGATGAGTATCAGGATACCAACCATGCCCAATACGCTTTGGTCAATCTTCTGGCTAAGAAATACCGCAACCTCTGTGTGGTGGGGGATGACGACCAATCCATCTATATGTTTCGCGGGGCCGATGTGCAGAATATCCTGGATTTTGAACGGGATTATCCCGAAGCCAAAACCTTGAAGCTGGAGCAGAATTACCGTTCAACCAAATCTATTCTCCAGGCCGCCAATTCAGTGGTTCAGAACAATAGGTCGCGCAAAGAAAAATCCCTATGGACGGAAAATGAGGACGGGCAGCCTATTGTCTATTACGTGGCAGACAATGAGCATGATGAAGCCCGTTATATGGGTGAGCGCATTCAACGCCTGCTCAATGTGGAAGGTCGCAAATTTAATGAGTTTGCCGTACTTTACCGCACCAATGCTCAATCCCGGGTTATTGAAGAACGCTTTATGAAGGAAGGAATCCCATATCGGATTTTTTCGGGACTTAAGTTCTACGAACGGATGGAAATCAAGGATATCCTGGCTTATCTGCGCATTCTTCATAACCCGGCGGATCAAGTGAGCTTTTCCCGGGTTTTGAATGTTCCCAAGCGGGGCTTGGGAGAGAGCACTTTAGAAAAGATTCTCGATTATGCCAATGAACAGGAGATGCCTGTTCTGGATGCGATCATGGAGGCCGACTATATACCTGAGCTGCAGTCACGGGCCAAGAAACCTTTGCTGGCTTTTGCCCACCTGATGCAAGAGCTCAGGGCCTTAGCCGCCGCGGAGAGCTCAGTAACCAAATTGGTTGAAGAAGTATTAAAACGGACCGGATATTGGGATAATCTGGTTAGTGATAAATCGCCGGAAGCGGAAGCCCGGCTGGAAAACCTGCGGGAGTTTTTATCCGTGACCGCTGAATATGACGAGAAAGCGGATAACTACGAAACCGCGGTGGTCCAGGAGGGGATTGAGGATGCCCTGGTTCCCGGACTGACAGGGTTTTTGGAGCAAGTGTCCTTAGTAGCTCAGATCGACTCTTTGGATCAGGCAGATGATGCTGTGGTGATGATGACCATCCACAGTGCCAAAGGGCTGGAATTCCCGGTGGTTTTCCTGGGCGGGATGGAGGAAGGAATCTTCCCCAGCAGCCGCTCCATGCTTGATCCGGTGCTTTTGGCGGAAGAGCGGAGACTTTGCTACGTGGCCATAACCCGTGCCCGGGAGCGTCTCTATCTGGCCTATGCCCAGCAGCGGATGCTTTACGGAAGAACTCAATACAACCGCCCTTCCGAGTTCTTTCAGGAAATTCCCACCCATGTCCTGGTGGACCGGGATCCTATTGATCCCCCGCCCACCCGGGCCCAGAAGGCCCATTCAGCTGCGGCAAGGCCGGCAGCGACGCCCTCGGGAGGCCCATCACCCTGGAGAACCGGGGAGAGAACTATTGGCAATCCCGTCCAGGATGCCCCCGGGGTGGACTATAAAGTGGGAGAAAAAGTGGAACATGCCAAATTTGGCAAAGGTGTGATTGTAGCTATCAAAGGCGAGGGGAGTTCGGCTGAACTTTCCGTGGTCTTTGGGGGCGAGATCAAGAAGCTTATGGCGGAATATGCCAGGCTTGTTAAGCTTTGATTGGGAATGCTTGGTTTGATTGAGAACCTTTAGTCTGATATATTCATGTCGTTATGGGAAAGGACAGAACAACGTGTCAAAAAAAATCCATGTCGTAGGTCATAGAAACCCGGATACCGATTCTATTTGCGCAGCCATTGCCTATGCCCGCTTAAAACAGCGCCTGGGCATGGACCATGTTATCCCTTACCGGGCCGGAAAAATCAACCGTGAGACGGAATTCGTCTTAAATGCTTTCGGAGTGGAAGCTCCGGAGCTCTTAAAGGATCTTCATCTTCGCGTCAAGGATATGCTCAATGGTCCTATTCCTGCGGTTAAACCAAGAACCTCTCTTCTGGAAGCCTGGAAGATTATGAAGGAGAGTAACCAAAAGACCCTGCCTGTGGTGGATCATACCGAGCAAATGATCGGGATGATCACAGTAGGTGATTTATCCGGTTCTTATATTGAGAGCATGGCGGATCATGAGTTGGAATCCCTGCATATCCCGGTGGAAAACGTGATCAGAACACTGAACGGACGCTTATTGGTAGGCAGTGCCGAGCAGGATCTTAAAGGGAATGTCTATGTGGGGGCCATGCGCCATGAGACTCTGGAAGCTTATGTAGGTAATGGCAATATTGTCCTGATGGGAGATCGGCAGACCGCCCAGGAAAGCGTTCTCCGCCAAGGGGTATCGGCCCTGATCCTTACGGGGGGTGCGACCTTAGCGCCGGAGCTGGAAGACTTAGCCCGTCAGCAGAATTGCGTGGTCATCTCTGTGCCCTATGATACTTTTACGGCGGCCCGGCTCCTGCCCATGACCGCCCCGGTGCAAAATGCCATGAAAACAGAGGGTATCGTCGCTTTTAATGAAGATGATCTTATCTCTGAAGTCAAAGAGAAGATGTTGGAAACCCGTTTCCGCAATTATCCTGTCCTGGATGAACAGGGCAAGGTCGTCGGCTTGATCAGCCGCTATCATCTTCTGAGCCTGAGCCGGAAACAAGTGATCCTCGTGGATCACAATGAATTTGGCCAAGCCGTCGTGGGCACGGATCAAGCCCAGATTCTTGAGGTGGTCGATCACCATCGGGTAGGCGGAATCCAAACCGGAGAGCCAATCCTCTTCCGCAATGAGCCTGTGGGCTCCACCTGCACCATCGTGGCCAAATGCTATCGGGATTGGGATGTTGTTCCGGAAAAAGCTATCGCAGGAATCATGCTGGGAGCTATTTTATCCGATACGGTTATTTTTAAATCTCCCACCTGCACCGAGATCGATAGAGAGAATGCCACTTACCTGGCCAGCATCGCCGGAGTAGATCCCAAGGAATTTGGGGTGCAAATGTTCAAGGCAGCTTCCAATCTTGGGGAGCGGCAAGTGGATGAGCTGATCGAAGAAGATCTCAAAGAATTTACTATGGGAGAGCTCCGGGTTGGCATCGGTCAATTCAGTGTCATGGGGCTGGAAGGTCTGGATCAATTGCGGGCCGAATTATCCCAAAGGATGGAAGAGATTCGCGGACAGCGGGCTATGAATTACCTGATGCTGATGGTGACCGACCTCTTGGAGGAAAACACGGAATTGTTCATCAGCGGCGCCAAGCCTGAGGAGATAGCCAAGGCGTTTGATAAACCCCTGGACAAGGAGAGCATTTTCCTTCCTGGGGTGCTGTCCCGGAAGAAGCAGGTGGTTCCCCCCTTGTCGAAATATTTCCTTCAATAAAACAGCTCCCGGAGAATTGAGTTCCCTTAACGGGTTAGACTATAGATGGCGTTGTGAGGGTGACCCGCAGCGCCTCTCCTGTAAAATACAAAAGTGAATGCCTAAAAGGGCCGCAAGGTAATTCTCCAGGATTTTGCTTTACACCGGTCGCTCCATAAGCTGCGCGGACAAAACTAACGCTCAAGCTCTCCGCTCCGAAAAGTTCCCGGCTAAATCGGCTCCTGCCTCATAGCCGGTTGGAAACGTCCTGTTTCCAACTTTTCTCCGCTGCGTGCTTTTCGCGAAGTTTTGTTTCCGCTCGCTTAAATTCGCTCCCTATTGTAAAGCAAAATCCTTGGGCTGCTTTGCGGGTCTGAGCGGGCGGGGCCTTGTGGGAAATACGGGGCGGGTTGCCGACTTTCCGTCTTTACCGACGCCGCTTGAGGCGGCAGGGTCGGATACCCTGGGAAAGGCTCAAGAGATGGTCATAGAAAAAACCTCGAAGTCCCAAAAGGGGTGCCCAAGTCCTGCAAGACGTAGCTTTAGGCACAAAAGGGAACGGATTTAGCGGAGGGGCGGTCGGGTGAATGAGGCTTTCTTAACGAAGCGGAGCCACGGTTAACATGCAGAAAGCAGCGGGGTTTGGTGGAGCTGTTAAGAAAGCGAGTGAACCAGCCCTGGAGCTATGGAGTGACCGTTGTGCCTAAAGCTACGCGACCCGAGCAAAGTGCCCCGACCTGAATATTTTTAATCAATGCAAGGAGGGAATATTTATGCCCGATGTGTCACAAAGAATCGAGGCCTTACGTGAACAAATCGAGGAAGCCAATTATCAATATTATGGCTTGGATCAGCCGACCTTAAGTGATGCAGAGTATGACGCACTCCTGCAGGAATTGATTCGCCTGGAGAAAGAACATCCGGAATTCCTGACTCCCGATTCCCCGTCCCAACGGGTCGGCGGCTATATCGCCAAGGAATTCCCTAAAGTTCGTCATGCTGAAGCCCTCCTTAGTTTGGATAATGCTTTTGATGCCGGAGATCTTCTGGAATTTGACCGCCGGGTCCGTTCGATGGTTGCCGAAGTGGAGTATGTGGTGGAGCTTAAGATCGACGGCTTAACCGTTGCTTTAACTTATGAAGATGGAGCGCTGGTGCGCGGCGCTACTCGTGGCGATGGTGAAGTGGGTGAAGAAATTACCGCCAATCTGAAGACCATACCCGCTATTCCCTTGCGGCTGCGTAAGCAGGCCGACCGCCTGGATGTGCGGGGAGAAGGTTATATGCCTAAAGGTTCCTTTTTGCGCCTGAATCAGGAACGGGAAGAGGCTGGACAGCCTCTCTTTGCCAATCCCCGGAATGCGGCGGCCGGTTCTTTGCGCCAGCTTGACTCCAGGATTACGGCCCAGCGCAAATTAGGGTATTTTGCTTATCAGGTCCTGACTCCTGAAGAGGGAGAGCTGGCTTCCCAGACTGCCGTACTGGATTATCTTAAGGAGCAGGGGTTCTCGGTTAACCCTGAATATCGGGTCTTTTCCGCCATAGAAGAGGTTATTGCTTATTGCGGGGAAATGGTAGAGAAACGCCATAACTATCCTTATGATATTGACGGACTGGTGATTAAGGTCAATGATATCGCTCAGCAGCGGGAACTGGGCTTTACGGCCAAAAGTCCTCGTTGGGCCATCGCTTATAAATTTCCGGCGGAGCAGGTGGAAACTGTTGTGGAGGACATTGTGATTCGGGTAGGGCGGACAGGAGTGCTGACTCCCACAGCTTATTTGACTCCGGTCTTTGTGGCCGGCTCCACCGTGGGCCGGGCTACTCTTCATAACCTGGATAATATCCGCGCCAAGGATGTTCGCATCGGGGATCATGTTTTGATCCAAAAGGCTGGAGATGTCATCCCTGAAGTAGTGAAAATCCTGCCGGAGAAAAGGACAGGTGGGGAGCGGATCTTTGAGATGCCCGAGCTCTGCCCTGAGTGCCAGAGTCCGGTCATCCGGGAAGAAGGGGAAGCAGCCCACCGCTGTACCAGCATCACCTGTCCGGCCCGGCAGCGGGAAGCCATTATTCATTTTGTGTCCCGGAATGCCATGAATATTGATGGACTGGGACCGGCGGTTATTTATCAGCTTTTGGAAGCCGGACTGATTAAGGATGCCGCCGATCTCTATGCTTTGGAATATGATGCCCTGGTTCCATTGGAGCGGCTGGGTAAAAAATCTGCCGAGAATCTGCTCAAAGCTATCGAAGACAGCAAGGAACGAGGATTGGCTCCGCTTATCTTTGGTCTGGGAATCCGCCATGTGGGAGAAAAAGCCGGCAAGATCCTAGCCCAAAAATACGGAACCATGGAAGACCTGGAGAAAGCTCAGGTGGAGGAATTGCAGGAGATCCCGGATGTGGGCCCCGCTATGGCCCAAAGTGTCGCTCAGTTCTTCCAGCAGGAAAGCACCCACCACTTTCTGAATAAACTGCGCCAGGCAGGAGTAGTGATGAGTGCGCAGCATTCTGCCAAACCTCAGATTTTTGCGGGGAAAAGCATTGTGGTGACAGGATCTTTGCAACGCTGGGATCGCCACTATGTAGAGACCATGATCGAAGAGTTTGGGGGCAAGGCTGCCAGCAGCGTCAGCAAGAAAACCGCCTTTGTGGTCGCCGGGGAGAAGGCCGGTTCCAAGCTCGCCAAGGCTAAGGAACTGGGAATTCCGGTTTTAAGCGAAGAGGAATTTGCGGAACTTTTGCCCTGAAAACTTGATTTTTGTTCCAGAAAAATGTATATTTACCCATAAAATTGTTGTAATATACATTTTGGGGTTATAGTATTAAACTCTAGCCCTTATTTTGTACAAAGGGATGGTGAATGAAGTGAAAATCTCTCGCGAAGAAGTAGAACATGTGGCCTTTCTGGCCCGCTTGGAATTGACGGAAGAAGAATTGGTGACCAATACAGAACAGTTGAACTCCATTCTGGACTATGCCGCCATGCTGGAAAAGCTGAATACGGACGATATAAAACCTACAGCCCATGCAGTTCCCTTACATAATGTGCTGCGGGAAGATCAGGTTAAGCCCTCCATGGCCCGGGAAAAGGTGCTGGCTAATGCGCCTGATGCCCAGGATGGTTTCTTTAAAGTACCGCGGATTGTTTAACTTCTATAATAAATACCTTCTTAAATAAAGTGCCTTTTTAAATGCTTTCGCTTGTTTATTCGGAAAGGAGAAAAGATCTTCATGGAGATGACAGCACTGACCATTGGTGAGCTGCATGAGTTATTGGCGGGCAAGACGCTCAGTGCCACAGAGCTTACCCAAGGGTTTTTGGATAGAATTGAAGCCGTAGATCCCGATATCAGAGCCTTTATTACAGTTACTAAGCAAGAAGCCCTTGCCCAAGCCAAGGCTGTGGATGAAAAACTAGGGCGGGGAGAGAAGCTGGGGATGTTAGAGGGGATTCCCATGGCCCTGAAAGATAATCTTTGCACAGAAGGAATCCGCACTACCTGTTCCTCTAAAATTCTTGAAAATTTTATTCCCCCTTATCAGGCTACGGTGGCGGAGAAGTTGCATGACTCAGGCGCCGTTCTGTTAGGCAAGCTCAATATGGATGAATTCGCTATGGGCTCTTCTACGGAGAACTCCGGATTTTTCGCCACCCGCAATCCCTGGGATCCGGAACGGGTACCGGGAGGATCTTCCGGAGGCTCAGTAGCTTCGGTAGCCGCCGACCAAGCGGTATATGCCCTGGGTTCCGACACAGGGGGATCGATTCGCCAGCCGGCAGCTTTCTGCGGTGTGGTGGGTCTAAAGCCTACCTATGGTGTCGTGTCCCGCTATGGCCTGATCGCCTACGCCTCTTCCCTGGATCAGATCGGGCCGGTGACGAAAACTGTAAGAGATAATGCCCTGGTCCTTAATGCTATCGCCGGACATGATGCGAAGGATTCCACCTCGGCGGTCTTTGAAAAACCGGATTATACCCAATTCTTAACCGAGGATATCCGGGGCTTACGAATCGGTGTACCTAAGGAGTACTTTGGACAAGGGCTGGATCCCCATGTGGAAGGGGTCCTTCAGGAAGCCCTGCGCACTTATGAAAGTCTGGGAGCGATCGTTGAAGAATGCTCCCTGCCCCATACGGAATATGCTATGCCGGCTTATTATTTGATTGCCACGGCAGAAGCCAGCTCCAACCTGGCCCGTTATGACGGGGTTCGCTATGGCCGGCGGGCCGAAGGGGCTGAAGATGTGATCGGGATGTTTTGCCAAACCCGGGCTGAAGGTTTCGGCCCAGAGGTTAAACGCCGGATCATGCTGGGCACTTATGCTTTGAGTGCCGGTTATTATGACGCCTATTATTTGAAAGCCCAAAAAGTGAGGACCTTAATCGTCCGGGACTTCGAAGAGGCTTTGGCGAAATTTGATGTGCTCCTTTCTCCAACAACACCCACCACCGCTTTCCGCATCGGGGAGAAATCCGGAGATCCTCTTACTATGTATCTGTCCGATGTCTGCACGGTTCCTATTAATCTGGCCGGAATTCCTGCTCTATCCATTCCAGCGGGCTTTGCGGACGGACTGCCCGTGGGCATGCAGCTGATGGGGAAACATTTTGCCGAAGGAACCCTCTATAAAGCGGCTTACGCCTTCGAGAAAAATACCCCCTTCCATACCATGAAACCGGGTTTAGGCAAAGGAGGTGCGCGGTAATGAGCATTTTTGAACGTTATGAAATGGTCTGCGGCGTGGAAGTTCATGTGGAGCTGGCCACCAAGACCAAGATTTTCTGCAATTGCTCCACTGAGTTTGGGGGAGAGCAGAATACCCATGTCTGCCCCGTTTGCCTGGGGCTGCCCGGAGTATTGCCGGTCCTCAACCGTGAAGTGGTCAATCTGGCCATTAAAGCAGGTCTGGCTTTAAATTGCGACATTGCCGACTTCTCTAAATTCGATCGTAAGAATTACTTTTATCCGGATGCCCCCAAGAACTTTCAGACATCCCAATATGATCTGCCCATCTGCAAAAACGGCTGGTTGGAATTTGCAGTGGACGGAGAAAAGAAGCGGGTGGGCATAACCCGGGCCCATATGGAAGATGATGCCGGAAAATTGGTGCATAGCGGCGCCACCATCTCCACCTCGGAGGAGTCTTTTGTGGATTACAACCGGACCGGAGTGCCGCTCCTGGAGATTGTCTCAGAACCGGATATGAGGTCTATTGCCGAAGTGGTAAGCTTTTTAGAAGAAATGGTGCGGACCATTCAGTACACGGAAGTCTCCGATTGCCGGATGGAACAAGGCTCGGTCCGCTTTGATATCAATGTGTCCCTGCGCCCCCACGGACAGAAGGAGTTTGGTACCCGGACCGAAACGAAGAATCTCAATTCCTTCAGCTCGGTACGGCGCTGCCTGGAATATGAAATTGAGCGGCAAGCCCGGCTGTTGGATGATGGGGAAAAAGTTATTCAGGAAACCCGGACCTGGGATGAAGGTAAAGGAGTCACCCTTTCCTTGCGTTCTAAAGAGGAGGCCCATGACTACCGCTATTTCCCTGAGCCGGATCTGGTGCCCCTGGTCATCGCCAGGGAGTGGGTGGAAGAAATCCGTCAAACCCTTCCGGAAATGCCCGGGGCTCGCCGGGAACGCTATCAGTCCCTGGGACTGACGGAATATGACGCAGGAGTGCTTACCGCGGCGAAAGCGCTGTCGGATTTTTTTGATGAAGCGCTGCAGAGCTATAGCGATGCCAAGGCCCTGGCCAATTGGGTGATGGGGGAATTCACCCGTCTCCTCAATGCCAAACAAATCAGTGTGGAAGAATCCCCCGTTCGGCCCTCTCAGCTGGCTGAACTCCTGACTTTGATCGAAAAAGGTGCCATCAGCGGTAAGATCGGCAAAACGGTTATCGAAGCAATGTTTGAATCCGGGAAGGATCCGGAAGTTATCATCAAGGAGAAGGGCTTAGCCCAAATCAGCGATACGGCTGCCTTGTTGAAGCTGGTGGATGAAGTGATTGCCGCTCATCCCCAATCGGTGGAAGATTATAAGGCCGGCAAAGACCGGGCCATCGGTTTCCTGGTCGGCCAGATTATGAAGGCCACTAAAGGCCAAGCGAACCCCGGCGTGGTCAACGACTTGCTGAAGGAGCAGCTGGCGAAATTTTAAGCCTGAAGTTCATAAAGCTCAGAAGATTTGCTTGAAAAGCTTCCTTTCCGGACATGGTCTTGGAAGGGAAGCTTTATTAGCGAGATGTGTATGAGATAGGCAAAGGATAATTATTTTGCTGAAAAGAATTGACGTGGAATCAGGAATGTTTATGCAATTATGTCAAAAATTATTAGAAATGATTGTCGATATTGAACAAAGACGCTTATACCTAAATATGTTACGCTATCCACATATAGCATAGATGTGCAGATATAGTGAAAATATGTCCGGCTTCATGTGCATCATAGTACAAAAAGAGATGAAAGCGTATGCTCGGGTAAGGCATCGACTCTGGTAACAGCATCAACGTTTTATAATTGGAAATTTCAAAATAATTATTCACAAGATTGTTTCCCTTGAAAAACCATAGTAAAATGATGGTGAATCCCAAGTCTCGTTCAATTGCGAAGTCTGGAGGAAAGAAGATGGAAGTATTGAAAGGGCAGGAAGCGTTGCAGGCTCTGGTTGGTGTTTTGCCTCATATCGTTAAGTCTCTGCCTGAAGATATGGCACTCTATGTAACTGATGGCGAAAAATACTTACAAGCTGTGGAAGGTTCCGATTTACCGATTGGCATCACTGTGGGAAGCAAGGTATGGGGAAAAGCCACGGAAAAGTGTATGGTGGAAAAAAGAAAAACAACGTTTAATGTCCGTGACGGCATGCCATTTAAAGGGGTTAACATTCCGATCCTCGATGAAAATAACAATTCCGTAGGTACCATAATCTGTGCTACAGGCCGAAAAAAACAGCAGGATGTCAATCAGGTTGCTGAGCAATTAGCTGATACGCTGGACCAAATGGCCGGGGCGATGAATGAGATTGCTTCTGGAGCGGCAAGGCTGGCGGAAGTCGGGCAAGCACTTACCGAGAAGGCCCAATTGTCCGATAAGAAAATTGCTGAAACGGAAGTCATTATCAATTCCATCAAGTCCATATCCAATCAGACCAATCTGCTTGGCTTAAATGCAGCCATCGAGTCCGCCAGGGCTGGAGAATATGGGCGGGGGTTTGGTGTCGTCGCTCAGGAAATCCGAAAATTGGCCGATGAAAGCAAACATTCCACAGAGCAGGTAAAGGTCATCATTGAGGCGATTTCTTCGGCGGTCAAGACTATGATCCTTTCAGCGGAGGAATCAGGAGCGATCTCCCAGCAGCAAGCAGCCGCCATTCAGGAGAATACTGCAACTATCGATGAATTGCGCAATGTAGGGTTAAAATTGAAGGACTTCGCGGCAAAGCTATAAGCAATGGGGCTTCTTTTCTGGAGTATAATCCGACAGAAAGGAAGTCTTGTTTTTGCACTATCAGAAAGTATAAGCTTGCGCTGTATACTTTCTAAGCATAAGGGCAACCAGCGACTTCGCCTCATCTGTAAGTATGCGTTTAAGGCACGGCGAAGCCGGGTTTTCTTTATTATTCGCAAAGTATACAGTATTTGTTGGCGTATAATAGTTCACAAATTTCTAGATTGTGTTAGTATTAAGGTCGATGAATAATTGCCAAAAATGCTAAGGAGCTGAAATCGTCGTGGAGGAAAGAAAATTAACCATCGTGGACACGACATTGCGGGATGGAGAACAGACCGCAGGAGTAGTATTTTCTAATCAGGAGAAGCTGATGATTGCCCGGATGCTGGATGATCTCGGTGTCCATCAGATTGAAGCCGGGGTTCCGGTCATGGGCGGCGATGAGCAGAAGGCAATCCGTGATATTGTTAAAATGGGTTTGAAAGCCAGTATTATGGGATGGAACCGGGCGGTCATAGCCGATATTGAAAAATCCATTGAATGTGGATGCGATGCGGTGGCTATATCCATTTCCACCTCAGATATTCATATCGAACATAAACTGATGACCACACGGGAAGACGTTTTGGCCAGAATGGTCAAGGCTGCTGAATTTGCCAAGAGAAACGGGCTTTACATATCCGTGAATGCGGAGGATGCCTCCCGTTCCGATCTGGATTTTCTCCTGGAATTTGCTCGTCAGGCCAAAGAGGCGGGGGCAGACCGGCTTCGCTATTGCGATACGGTGGGGATCCTTGAGCCTTTCACGACCTTTGAGCGAATCACGAAGCTCAAAGAAACCATCGATATCGATGTGGAGATGCATACTCATAATGACTTTGGTATGGCAACGGCCAATGCCTTAGCCGGTGTGAAAGCGGGAGCCAGCCATATTGGGGTAACGGTCAACGGCTTGGGCGAGCGGGCCGGTAATGCAGCTTTAGAGGAAATTGTCATGGCCCTGAAGTATTTGGCCGGAGTCGATCTGAAATTTGCCACAGAGCGTTTTGTCGAGGTTTCAGAGTTTGTAGCGAGAGCGTCAGGACGTTCTGTTCCTGCCTGGAAGGCTATCGTGGGCAGCAATATGTTTGCCCATGAGTCGGGGATTCACGCTGACGGGGCTTTGAAAAATCCCCTCACTTACGAAGTGTTTAAACCGGAGGAAGTGGGCCTGGAGCGTCAGATTGTGATTGGCAAGCACTCGGGAACTGCGGCCATCAAAGCTAAGTTCCGCAATGAATACGGCAAAGAGATTTCCGAGGAAGAAGCCAATGAGCTGCTGGCCCGGGTAAGAGCTTTTGCTGTGGATATGAAGCGCTCCCTTTTTGATAAGGAGCTCATGTATATTTACGAAGATTTGCATAGGGAAGCGGAAAATCGTCAACCTAACCCAAAGTGGTTTTAATATAAGTCCTTCGGTAATATGTCAAGACTCTAAGCGAGTCAAATTTTCAGTTAGC